>Ga0208134_1001488_pt1 | contig 13398 bp, 13 predicted proteins | sample VirMetDEL_Mar_31_FD_184515 | JGI IMG/M metagenome (GOLD analysis project Ga0208134, IMG submission 184515) | Aqueous microbial communities from the Delaware River and Bay under freshwater to marine salinity gradient to study organic matter... | ecosystem: Environmental > Aquatic > Marine >... | reverse complement strand
CCTAAACATCTTTTAGCACAAGGAAAAGATAGTTATATTACTACTAAAAGAGTGAAAGTAATTAGTACTAATATTCATCAAAGAACAGATGAATTAACCTTTAGATCAACAATAGTAAAATAATGGGAAAACCTCATTTTGTTACACATACATATCCAAATGGGCAGACAGTTACAGTAGAATGGGATGAACTTTGGGATGGACCTTGGAAACAAGAGACACATGATTTAACTGTAGTACATAAACAGAATTTATATAAAGACTAATAATGGATTTATTTGTAATAGAAGGACCAGTGGTAAAACCTACAGAACATGCTCTGCTTATCTCTCCCTATAAGGAAATATGGGAGAGAGATAAGTCTTCTGCAAAGGAAGGAGCTATAAGAGATTTTACTTATATAGAGTTCTGTTGCAGTTATAAGAAAAGTAATCCTTATAAAGGGTATAAAGAGAGTATCAGAAAGACAAAGATAGGGGAAGCTGTATATAAGGAAGATTTTCCTACCTTTGTGGAAGATGAGTTGATAATGGAAGGTATGAGTTTGTATAGACAGTTAAGAGCTGAGGCATCTCCAACGTTGCAATATTATTTAGCTGCTAAGGCTGGTGCAGAGAAGATGATGGAATGGTTAGATGATTTTGATATGGAGAGAGAAAACCCAAGAACAGGGTTACCTTTATACAAGCCCAGAGAGATAACCTCAGCATTGAAAGATAGTTATGATGTAATGAGAACTTTAAATTCATTAGAAAAGAAAGTACAAGAAGAGATATTTGAAGTGGTAAAAACTAGAGCAAATAAAGAGATAAACCATTTTGAAAGATAATTAATAATGACAGAGTATAAGAGCAAAAAACTAGAAGTAGTAATGGAATCAAATGTATTAGTAAACACAGTGTTGAATGACCATATCTTGGAAAAGATAAGTTATCATAATAAACTTAGACTTCAAAATGAAGCTACAGAGGATTATGAGCAATGTGCTATACATAGAGATGAGATTGCAAGGTTAAGCTCTATGTTAGAAGTTATATGATAGAAGCACCCATACAAATAAGGAAGGAAGATAATCAATGGATAAATACAGGAGTATTTAGACAAGAGGCTTTTAGATTCAAAAAGTATGGGTATTTCTGTTCTGATTATTGGGGTACTCCTGGTTGGTTAGAATACTGGGAGAAACACCTGGAATATTGTAAGAAAGGTTTTGAGTACAAAGGGCGTAAGATAACAGGGCATCATTATATGTACCTGAATTTTTGTCAAATACAAGTAGTAATAACCAATGAAGACAGCAGGTCTTCTAAGAAGGAAACTACTTTCCCTGATTTCTGGGATGGAGATTATGATTATTACTGGGCTTTAGAGATAGCAAGAAATGGGATATGTTCTACTAACTCACAAGTAAATTCTACTGAAGAAGAAAGACTTGATTGGAATAAGTGGAATGATGAGTTAGCAGATATAAGGAAAGAGTTGCCTGATAGTTACTCTAAGAGTGAGAATTATTTAAAAGTCAAGAAAAAGAGAGATACTCTTTCCAATGTAATTCTTGATAGATTAGGTCTAGGAGTAAAACCACATCTTGATTTCCTTAATGGAGGTCATCATATGATTGTAGGTAAGAGTAGAAGGAAAGGATATAGTTATAAAAATGGGGCTGTATCTGCAAACTATTATAACACTGAAAGGAAAGCTCAAATTATAATTGGTGCATCAGAGAAGAAATTCTTATACCCTAAAGGAACAATGGGGATGACCAGTGACTACCTTAACTTTATTAATGAGCATACTGGATGGAGAAAGAGTAGGGATTATGTAGATAAACAAGACCATAAAAAAGCATCTTTTAGAAAGAAGACAAATGGTATAGATATTGAATCAGGATACCAATCAGAAGTTTTTGCACTTACATTTAAAGATAATTCAGATGCTGCCAGGGGTAAGGATGGTATCTTGGTACTACTAGAGGAAGCAGGTGCATTTCCAAATTTAAAAGAATCTTACGGGGCTATCAAACCAGCCTTAACTGCTGGGATGTATATCACAGGACAAATTGTGATATTTGGAACAGGTGGGGATATGGAAGCAGGGACAGTTGATTTTGCTGATATGTTTTACAATCCTGTTGCTTATGGTATCATGCCATTTATGAATGTATGGGATGACAATGCTGAAGATTCTACTTGTGGATTTTTTCACCCTGTTACTATAAACTTAGAGGGGTTTTATGATAAGCAAGGAAACTCTGATATAAAAGGAGCTCTAGGTTATGAGATGGCCAGGAGAAAACTTATTCTGGAATCTTCTTCAGATAGTACAGCTTATCAACATCATATTCAAGAGTTTGCATTAAAGCCTTCTGAAGCTTTCTTAACTGTTTCTACCAATGATTTTCCTGTAATAGAATTAAGAAATCAACTCAATAAGATTATAAGAGAGAAATTGATGTTAATCAAAGGTACTCCTGTAACTTTAGCTAGAGGGGAGAAAGGTAAAATATTAGCCACTCCTGATTTAGTAAATAAGTTGAATCCTATTATGCACTATAAAGTGAAAGGATTAGATCTTGCAGGATGTCCACTTATTTTTGAATTTCCAAGTAATCCACCTAAAGGATTATTTAAAATTGGATATGACCCTTATAGACAAGACCAATCTACAGGTACTTCTTTAGCTGCAATTTATGTATATAAAGGAGTGAGAAAAGGAGATTACACTAGAAATATTATTGCTGCTACTTATGTAGGTAGAATGCAAACTACTGACTCTGTAAATAGAATAGCAGAAATGTTAGCTGAACTATACAATGCAGAGATAATGTATGAGAATGAAGTTCCTGATGTAAAGAAATATTTTGAAAGAAGAAAGAAATTACATTTATTGGCTGCCCAACCTGATGGTGTAATAAGTAAGAACATTAAAAATTCAAAGGTAGCCAGAATTTATGGTTGCCATATGAATGAGAAATTAAAGGATACTGGTGCTAAGTATATAAAACAATGGTTACTAGAAGAAAGAGATTTTGATGAAAATGGTGGTGTACTTACTAATTTAGATTATATTTATGATATAGGTCTTTTAGAGGAGTTGATACTTTATAATAAAAAAGGTAACTTTGATAGAGTTATGGCACTCATGCAACTAATGTTTCAGATAGAGGAAGAAGATTTGGATAAGGTGTATGGAGATGCTGATGAAAATAAGGAATTAAAAGCAGAGATGGATAGTGTGTTAGCTAATCTATTCAAAAAGAATTAAATATATAAGAATTTATTCGTAAATTTAAAAATTAAAAATTTTTAAGATGGCAACTACTGATGTAAGATTGACTTTAAAACAAAAGAACAAAAACAAGAAGAATTACTTTAAAGAGAAGGCTGATGACCTAAAAGGAATGTCTTTTAATAGTGGTTATAACTATGGAGATACTATAGACGAATTTAAAAGGATGAAAGTTAATTATGATTTGTATAACAACATAATTGACAAGAAAGACTTTGAATATGTATGTAAACCTTTTGGAGCACAAGCAGGAGAATTACCTGCAGACTTCTCAAATAAAGATATCACTTCTCCAAGAGTAAAGGCTGTATTAGGAATGGAAATGGCTAGACCATTTTCATTTAAAGTACAAGCAGTTAATCCAGAAGCTACTACAAGAAAAGAGGAGAAGAAGTTTGGGATGATAAAAGAGTATGTAACCAACTCTATTATGTTACCAATTCAACAAGAGTTGGAACTTAAGTATCAACAAGAGTCTCAAGGAAAAGAACTTACCAAAGAACAACAAGGACAAATTAAGGAGCAAATGGCTCAGGAGTTAAAATCTCTTACACCACCTGAAGTTGACAAGTATATGAGCAGAGAACATCAAGACCCTGCTGAAGCACTTTCTCAACAGTTATTGAACTATGTTGTACAGAAACAAGATGTTAAAAGAAAGTTTGATAAAGGATGGAAACATGTCACTTTAGCAGGATTAGAGATATATTGGATAGGTCAAGTAAGAGGAGAACCTACAGCACAAGTTGTAAATCCTATTAGATTTGATTATGATAAATCTCCTGATTTAGATTTTATTGAAGATGGTCAATGGGCAGTAGCTGAATATAGAATGTCTCCAGATCAGATTGTAGCTCAATTTGGTTCTGAGTTAACTGAAGGAGAAATAGATACTATTTATAGTGGACAAGGAAGAGGTGCTCAAATATATGACAAAGAGTGGAACTTTTCATCAAGTGAAGATAATCATGGACATGATACATCTTCTGTTTACCATTGTACTTGGAAAGACTTAAGAAGAATAGGATTTCTTTCATTCTTATCTCCACAAACAGGAGAAATAGAATTGACTATTGTATCTGAAGATTATGTTAAGAATCCAGAAGCAGGAGATATAAAGATAGAGTGGGAATGGATTCCAGAAACTTATGAAACTTATATTATACAGAATGATATTTATGCTTTTATGCAACCTGTTGAAGGTCAGTTTAAAGACTTAAATGATATGTATCATTGTAAGCTACCTTATTATGGTGCAGCTTATGATAATTTAAATTCAGATACAACTTCATTAATGGACAGAATGAAGGTGTGGCAATACTATTATAATATTATAATGTATAGAATGGAGTTATTAATGGCTTCTGATAAAGGAAAGATTATGTTGATGAATATCAATGCAATTCCAAGGTCAGCAGGTATTGATATTGAAAAGTGGTTGTATTATGCAGAAGCACTTAAGATTGGTTGGGTTAATCCTAATGAGGAAGGAAATAAAGGACTAGATGTAACCAATATGGCTAAAGAGATGAACATGTCTTTGATGTCAGATATACAAAAATACGTAGAACTTGCAGGATATATAGATGATCAGTGTGGTAAATCAGTAGGAATTACAGATGCTACACTAGGACAAACACCACCTTCTGCAGCTGTATCAAACACACAACAAAATCTTACTCAGAACAATTATATATTAGAACCTTACTTTGACTTGCACAATCATGTGAAAAGAAATGTATTACAAGCTTTAATAGAACAGTCTAAGATTTCTTATTCTGAATCTAATGGAGAAGTAATTAGTTATGTTTTAGATGATATGAGTAGTTTTATGTTAAGGATAGATGCAGATTTATTGAATGATTCTACTTATGGAATCTTTGTAACTAACTCAGCTAAAGCACATCAAGCAGTAGAACTTGTAAAACAATTAGCACATGCTGCACAACAGAACAATGCTATTAAATTGTCTGATGTTATTAAGGTAGTAAGAGCTGAAGGAATACAAGAAGCTGAAGAGTCATTAGCTCAAGGAGAGAAAGCAATGAGAGAAGAAAACCAACAAAATCAGTTGGCTGCTATTCAAGAGCAAGGTAAGAATGATGCTAAAGCTAGAGAGTGGGAGATTGAGAAGATGGATAGAGAGCAAGAAGACACTCTTGAACAAATAGCTGCTAAAGGTGCAATTGACTTGCAGAAACAAGCTATGTTATCTATGGGATTCAATGAAGACAAGGATATAGATAATGATGGTGTACCTGATGTACTTGAATTGTATAAGAGTGGTGCAGACATTGACTTAAAAGGTAGAAAACAAGACTTAGATGAAAAGAAGTTTGAACATCAGAAAGATGTGGACAAAAAGAAACTAAGTAATGAAGAGAAAAAAATAAAACAATCAAATAACAAACCAAGCAAATAGATTTAGCTATTAGGGATAATCTTTAAATAGTTAAGAATGAAACTTGAATTATATTAATATTTAATCTTAAATTTGAATTAAAATGGAACAAGGCACAGCAGACCCTAAAGAACAAGAAGGCACAAAAGTAGAACAAGCAGCAGCATTAGAAGATTTTACCTGGGATGATGGGTCAGGAGATTTCTTTGGAATAGGAGAAACAGCAGTAACACCTGCACCAGAGGCACCAAAACCTAAGGAAGAGGAAGAAGAAGCTCCTAAGGTTGTAGCAAAGGAAGAAGAAGAAGATGATGCATTTTTTGGTCTAACTACAGAGGAGAACTTAGAAACAGGAGAAACTATTGTAGAAGAGAAAGAAAAAACACTAGCAGAAGCACAGGGATATTACAACTCTATTGCTAGTAAGATGAAAGAGTCAGGTATACTCCAGAATCTAGAGATAGAAGAAGGAGAGGAAATAACAGAAGATAAGTTCATTGATTTACAGGATAAGGAAATAGAAGCAAGAGTGGATGAAGCTCTTGAAGGTTTTTTGGAAGAACTTGATGATGATGGAGCTGCATTTTTAAAGTTTAAGAAAGAAGGAGGTACAACTTCTGACTTTTTTAATACTTATAAAGGAAATACAGGGAGACCATCAGGTGATTTAGATGACCCTATCTATCAAGAAAAAGTTAGCAGATATTATTATAAGAACATTGAAAATTTAGATTCAGAGGACTTAGATGATAGGATTGAGTGGCTTAAGGATAGTGGTAAGTTGGAGAAATATGCTGAGAAGCACGATAGCCAATTAACAAAAAGCGAAAAACAGACTAAAGAGGATTTACAAGAACAAGCTAAAGTTAATGCTAAAGCATTAGAGGATAAGAAAGCAGAGTTTGTAAATAGTGTCAGAGAAACATTAGAAGAGACTGATGAAATTGACAACTTTAAATTTACTCCTACAGAGAAAAAGAGTCTACATGCTTTTATAACTAAACCTAGTGTTAAGGTTGGTAAAAATCAATATGTTACAGGATTTCAAAGCAAGTTACAAACTGCTTTAAAAGACAAAAGTAAGATGTTAGTATTAGCTAAATTATTAGCTAATGATTTTGACATTTCTGATACAGTAGTAGCCAAAACTACTCAGAAAACAACTGAAGCTAGGAAAAATCTTCAAAGGAAGAAAACTGTAAAACCAGTGACTACAGGTAAGACTGTAAAGAGAAGGTCTTTGGCTGACCATTTCTAGTAGTAAAAGGAAAATAAATATTAATTAAATTAAGCGAATTATGGCTAACGGAGTAGTAGGTAGTAAATTAATTACCAAACAAATGCCTTGGCATGCAAACATGACAGAGATGAACCACTTAGGTAAAGCTCTAATTGCAAAGCCAGATAAGTTTGAATCTAAAGTAGGGCAGTTATTTACTGCTGAAAAGTATTCAGATAATCCTTTGACAGCAATGGCTATCAAAGAGGGAAGACAAGAAAATACCAATTCTTCAATGTGGGAATGGGAAATGAGAGGTGCTAATTCTAGACCATTAGTGGTTTTAGATAGTTTAGGTGTCTCTACAATGCAAGGTCAATTTAAAAGTACCTTCAAAATTAAATTGGATGAAAGTTGGTATGAGCCAGGAGATATTATTACTCCAGGAACAACTAACAAGAAGTACCAATGTCGTATACAAGAAGAAGCTATTCCTTCAGGAAAAGGTTTCATCTATGTAGTTAGATTAATGTCTGACAATCCACAAGCTGGAGTACCTGCTCAATACTTTACTGCAGGAACACAATGGGGTAAATTATATTCTCAATATGCAGAAGCTGAAACTCAATCAGGTAGTACTCAGTACTCTTTGCCTATTACTTTAGAGAATAGAATGTCAAGATTCAGAAAGAAATACAAAGTAACTGGTGATGCTCATGATGAGGTTTTAGCAGTGAAAATTCCAGACTCTAATGGTACTTACCATGACAGTTGGGTGAAGTATGCTGAGGTAGAATACTGGCAACAATGGTACAGAGAAATTGAAAGAGGATATTGGTACTCAAGAAGTACAGATACAGTTCTTTCAGCTAATGGTAGACCATTAAGAACAGGACCAGGTTTACAAGAGCAATTGGAAGATTCTCATGTACAAAGATATAGCTTCTTAACTGCAAGGTTAATTGAAGAGTATTTAATGGGTATATTCTATTCTAGAGTTAAGCCAGGAGCACAAAGAAGAATCAAAGGTTATTCTGGAGAATATGGAATGATTTCTTTCCACAGAGCTATCCAAGATTGGGCACAAAAAACTGGATTCATTCAGGTTGTTGAGAACTTATTTATGGAGAAAACTTCTTCTGAGTATAACTCAAATTCTTTAGCAGCAGGTTACCAATTTGTTAAGTACAGAATGGCTAATGGTGCTGAATTAGAATTGATCCACAATCCTTTATATGATGATAGAGAGATTAACTTTGAATTGGACCCTGTAACAGGTTACCCAATTGAATCACAAAGAATTACATTTTTAGATTTCTCAGGAGAGGGTAAAAACTCAAACTGTAGAATTGTAAATAAAAACAAGTCATACAAATTAGGGTATGTTGCTGGTTTAACCAATCCTTATGGTCCTAATGATGGTAAATTAATGAGTCACTCTGGTAACTACTATGAAATGCATGTTGAAAAACAAGCAGGATTCCATGTAGAAGATATTAGCAGATGTGGGGAATTAATCTTATCAAGAAATTAAGATTAAAGGAAAACATTAATAGAGAGTGATTGAGTTCACTCTCTATTTAAATAACCTAAGAGTAAACAAATAAAAAGTATAATTAAAAAAGTATAAAATGAAAATAGAAGTAAGACCACTAGATATCCAAAGATGGCATGGAAAGTCAGGTAAAGATGCCTTTACACAGCCACACACAATTGAAGCACTGTATGACCACTCACAAGGAGGTTATGCTACTGGCTTGACTGAAGAAGAAGCAGTAAAGTATGGAAAAAAGTTAGGCGTAGACTTAACTAATGTTTTTAAACAAGATGAACCTCATCCTTTTTGGAACTCAGCAATGGGGAGGATTAAGCTAGAGAATAGCACAATGATTCTTGATGATGAAAAAGCATTAGATTTCGTTAGAGTAAAAGTTTTAAAAGCTTCAAAATATGTGGCAAATAACCTGAAAGATTGGAATAGTGGATTGTATCCTGAAGCCACTCATGTAATTTATGATGAGGAAGAAGATATTACAATCAAAGCTACCAAAGCACAAAAGAAAAAGAAAGCTTATAAATTAGCTTCTGGACTTGCTAAGGGAGATTCAGCTAACATTATTCAGATTTTAGCAGAGAAATCTGTAAAGGGTAGAAGCCAAAATTTCATTGATGTAGAGATTGATGACCTAATTGAAAATAGAACAGATGAGTTTTTAAAATATGCTCAATATGACAAGAAAGACTTGTACTTGAGAGCTGCAGTTTTAGAAGCAATTCAAAGAAATGTTTTAACTAAAGAAGGAACCTCAATATTCTATCTAAGTGATAAGATTGGATTTGACTTTGAATCAACCATTGAATGGTTTGCAGACCCACAGAACCAAAATATGAAGGTAGCTATCCTTGAGAAATTAAATTCCTAAGAGTAGTCCATCATTAAAAATTTGATAAGATGAACATAAGAGCAATGCATTACGATGTTAAGCAAAAACTTAACAAGATAGATTCTCAGCAGTACAGGAATTTAAAAGTTCCTGAGATTGATTGGAAGCTAAATGAGGCTATTGGTTTATTTATTAAAAATGTGGCAGAACCTAAGCTTAAAGAAAAGCTTGAGTTTGAAATCAGTCATAGAGTAGTTGATGATATTAGAACCATTGTAGTTAATGATGAAAGTTTAACTTTATCTAAACTTCCAACCAATGATTATTTAGCTGAATTGCCTTCAGATTACCTATATTATATAGGTATGGGAGACATTAAGATAAAGAAAGGTGGGTGTGAAGTTTTTGCTGAAAGAACTTTTGAAAGAACTCATGGAGAAGATCCTCAATCAGATATTTTTCAGAAATCTTCTTTCATTTGGAGAGAGGTTAATTTAAGATTCTATGATAAAGGAATTAAAATATTTACTTCAGATGAATTTGAAGTTATATATGCATCTTTAGAGTATATTAAGAAGCCTGCATTTGTACATAATGCTCAGGATTATCAAGGAGGAACTTATAAAAGTTTTGATGGGACAAACCTAGTAGGAAGTATGGATTGTGATTTACCTTCTGAAACACATTCAGAAATAGTAGATATAGCAGTAGCTATGATTACAGGAGAGTTGATGATTCCAGATTACCAAATAAAAAAGGACAAACTAGTTTATAATCAAATAAACTAAGTTGTTAAAGTCAAATTTTAAAATTAAAAATCATGAGTAAAGGAAATGACGTATTTCAAGTATTAATACCAACAGTAGCACCTTCAGTAATTGCTCCACCAGCTGCTTTAGCTAGTTTGGCAGAAGGAGCAATAGGATTTTACAGTTATCCAGATAACACTCCTATTGACCCAACAGGGACTATTCCTGCAAAATTTTATGCAGCAGTTGGAGTAACGAATTTAGAAGGAGTTGCTGATATTAACAAATCAGCAGGAACACATATACAAGCTAAGAATGTATCTAGCTATGATAATCAAATATATGTAGCTCCTGTAAACATGGTAGTAACTACAGCAGTGGAAGCTCTAGCATGTGGTAACTCTTATGGAGTTAAAGTAGAAATTAGAAATCAAGAAGCATACAGATTGAATGGATATAACCAAGTTGTAAAAAACTATGTTGTACCTTCTGTTGGATGTGATGAATGTGGTGTAGATTGTGTAACTGATTGTGTTGCTGTAGTTGATGCATTAATTGCATTAATTAATGCAGATACAGATGCAGTAGTAACTGCTTCTAAATCAGGAACAACTTGTGGGACTGATGTAAATTTAATACTAACAGTAAATGCTAGAACATTTGCAGATTTTTGTAGTGTTAATTTAAATTACTTCCACCCAAAACAAACTGAAATCATAGTAACACCTATTGATGAAGACTTTGGAACTGCAACTGTTACTACAGCAATGAAGTATGGTCAGGGACAAGGGATTGATGTAAAACAAATGGAATATGATGCAGGTGGATGGAATGCTAAACCAGGTATTTACAGAGTAAGTACTGTAAATGGAATAGCAAGAGAAGGTTTCCAATATTTTGCAGACCCAACAGGTAACTATGCAGTTAATAACGTAGCTTACACTCAAGACTCTATCTCAGGATGGAGAGGAGATGTTTCATTCCAAAGAACTGTATTTGCAGCGAAAAATGGAGCAGTAGCTACAGCTGTAAAATCATTGTTAGATCTAATGTTCCCTAACGTGTAGGCTACATTTGAATAATTAAAATAGGGGGCTTGGGCATTAGTCTAAGCTCCTTTTTTTGTATCTTTGAGATAATAACTTAACAATTCTTTGACAATGGTAAACTACACTTTGACATTAAAACAAGATGTCTACTATATAACTAATAATGAGATAGCTGATATATCTTACAAAATTGAAAGGATAGATGAGTGTACTGAAGACTCTCTATTGTCTGAAGGAGTAATCACTCCTGCAGAGAAAAAAGCATTACCATTAGTTGCTGATGGAATTTATTCAGTAACTCTCACAAATGAAGCACTTGAGGTAACAGTTGTACCTCCAATAAAATATTACTTTAATTTAGAAACAAGTATGATAGAAGATGTCCTTTTATCTTTATGTGATAAAGGATGTGGATGTAATGACTGTGCTGGTTTAGCTGGTGATGCTTGTTGTAAATTAATAGATACCTTAGGTAGAATTGAAGTCTTTTCAAGACTTACTTCTCCTAAATTTGATTTGTATATCAAAGCTGCAAATGATTCTTTAACTTGTTTAATCTCTCCACAGATATACTGTGATATAGGTAATGAAAGTGTTACAGGAGTAGATGCTTGTAATGAAGAACTCTCTAGACAATTAATAGCTATAGATTATCTTACTTTCTATTACTCTCAATATTTTGAATTAGAATTAGAAGAAGATATCACTTATCTTGATACTAAATACAATTCAAAAACTATTTTATGTCTTATTAATAAATTAGGTATTGATATAAGTGCAGTAAAAAGTTTAATAGAACAAGGAAAACCTTTAGATTGTAATATGGTATTAACTGCAGAATCAGTATCAAGCTGTAATATTGCAGCAATTGTAATTGAAGTTTAAATAAAATATTATGAAGGTATTATTAAAAGCATTAAGATTAGGAACAAATACATCTGAATTTGAATTATATCTAGACTCAGATGGATTTTCTACTCTATACAAAACTGTTACTAAAGAGGAATTAATAACAGGAGTACTTGATGAAGCAATACCAGATGGAACAACTATAATAAGAGTTACTTCAACTGTAGATTGTACTAATAGTGTAGATATTCCAGTTACATAAAGATAAATAGCATATTATGAAAATACTGATAACAGCACAAATACTAGGAGAGGATAATCTCCTTTTTGACATTTATACAGATTCAGATGATTTTACTAGTCCTTTAGTTGTAGGAGTAACTAAAGCTGAATTGTTAAATGGATATCTTGTAGATGCTCCAACAGACACAGTAGGAGTTAAAGTAGTATCTACTTCTGGTTGTACTGATTCAGTAGAGTTAGTTTTAACTGATTTTTATACAACTACAACTACAGTACCACCAGTTACAACTACCACAACTACTACGGAAGCTCCAAGTGATTGTGTATTAGGAGGAGGGTCAGCAGTAGTAGTTTAACAACAAGAGTAGTGTAGAATATGAATGTACTAGTAACATTAACAGAAGTAGGAGATGACACAGGTTCTTATAATATATATGAGAGTTATGATGGGTTTGTTACTCCTATTATAGTTGGTATATCAAAACTTCAAATAAAAGCAGGGTACACAATAATTGGAATAAATGATAGTACTACCTCTTTAAAATTAGTTTCTAATACTGATGATTGTACTAATTCAATATTTTTAGATATTGTAGGGTTACCTACAACTTCTACAACTACTGAAACACCGACTACAAGTACTACAACTATAATACCAACAACAAGTACTACTTCTACTTCTACTTCAAGTACAAGTACAAGCACAACTACAGCAGCACCAACAAGTACAACTACTACTACTATTGGTACTACTACAACTACAATACCTCCTACCACAACTACCACCACTTGCCCTACTGTAGGAATAAGTTTAGGTCTTAGATGTATTGGAGATGATTTATATGAAGACTTTACTGATGGTAATTGTGGATTTACATCTACATTGATAGAAGCTAGTTCACCAACTTGTGTTGATGCAACTACTACTACCACTACTTTAACACCAACAACTACTACAACTACCACAGATTCTACTACAAGTACAACTACTGATGGTACAACTAGTACAACTACTATAGGGACAACATCAACTAGTACAAGTACTTCTACATCTACAAGTACTTCAACTAGTACATCAACTAGTACTACAACAGCAGTGCCAACAACAACATTGCCTACTACTAGTACAACAACAATACCATTACCTCCAACTAGTACTACAACATGTACTCCATTTGGAACATTTATAAGTAGTGGATGTGTAGGGTATGATATA
>Ga0208134_1001484_pt1 | contig 13410 bp, 8 predicted proteins | sample VirMetDEL_Mar_31_FD_184515 | JGI IMG/M metagenome (GOLD analysis project Ga0208134, IMG submission 184515) | Aqueous microbial communities from the Delaware River and Bay under freshwater to marine salinity gradient to study organic matter... | ecosystem: Environmental > Aquatic > Marine >... | reverse complement strand
GGCAGAGTATGCAGAAGCGGCGATCTCCAAGGCGAAAGAAATTGAGCAAGAAAGAACCGGTGCAAAAGCCTACTCTTGAGTCTAAAGTCCAAGAAGTTGAACGTATAACAGAAATACCTATTGAGCAAAAGCACAATGTTATATTTAGACCAAATGACGGACCTCAGACAGAGTTTTTAGCAGCAGGTGAAAGAGAAGTACTATATGGTGGTTCAGCAGGTGGTGGCAAGAGTTATGCCATGTTAGCAGACCCATTGAGATATATGAGTCACCCATCATTTAGTGGACTACTACTAAGACACACAACAGAAGAATTAAGAGAGTTGATCTTTAAATCTCAGGAAATATATCCAAAGATTATTCCCGGAATTAAATGGTCAGAAAGAAAGATGCAGTGGGTTGCACCATCAGGTGCTAGGTTGTGGATGTCTTATTTAGATAGAGATGACGATGTACTAAGGTATCAAGGTTTAGCATTTAGTTGGATAGGCTTTGACGAGTTAACACAGTGGGCAACACCATACGCATGGAACTATATGCGTTCTAGATTGAGGTCAGTAGCAAAAGACTTACCAATATTTATGAGAGCAACAACAAATCCGGGAGGTAGGGGTCATCACTGGGTTAAAAAAATGTTTATTGACCCAGCTCCATATGGAAACTCGTTTGATGCTACAGATATTGAAACAACAGAAGTGCTTAAATACCCAGCAGGACATGCAAAGGCTGGTAGAGCTTTATTTAAGAGGAGATTTATCCCCGCAAGATTATCTGACAATCCTTACCTTGCAGAACAAGGGGATTACGAGGCAATGCTATTATCGCTACCTGAACAACAAAGACGGCAATTACTTGATGGCGATTGGGATATTAAGGAAGGTGCTGCCTTTACTGAGTTTGATAGGAATATCCATGTTGTTGAGCCTTTTGATGTACCTCATAATTGGGTTAAGTTTAGAGCATGTGATTATGGTTATGGCAGTAAGTCTGGTGTTCTTTGGTTTGCTGTATCACCATCTGAACAAATTATTGTATACAGAGAACTTTACGTTAGCAAAGTCCTTGCAACAGATTTGGCAGATATGATATTAGACTTAGAAGAAGACGATGGTGGCATGAGATATGGAGTATTAGATAGCTCCTTATGGCACAAGCGAGGTGATACAGGTCCTTCTCTAGCAGAGCAAATGATTATGAGAGGATGTCGTTGGAGACCATCAGATAGAAGTAAAGGAAGTCGTGTGGCAGGTAAGAACGAGATACACAGACGTTTACAAGTAGATGAGTTTACAGAAGAACCTAGATTAGTATTCTTTAATACGTGTGTAAACACTACATCTCAATTACCGTCTATACCTTTAGATAAGAAGAATCCTGAAGATGTAGACACATTAGCTGAAGATCACTTGTATGATGCATTAAGATATGGTATAATGTCTAGACCAAGATTTAGTTTGTTTGACTATGACCCAAGAGGTGTACCAACACACTCTATGCCAGTAGCAGATGCCACATTTGGATATTAAGGATAAAACATGGATGAAAATGATGAAATAGTAGTAGAAAGTGAAGCAGTCTCTCTAGAAGATTCTAAAGACACGGATACTACAGATATTAATACAACAAATATAATTCCATTTGTGATGGAGAGATTTGGTCGTGCAGAAGATTATAGAGAATTAGATGAGCAGAGATGGTTAAGAGCTTATAGAAACTATAGAGGTTTGTATGGTTCTGATGTACAGTTTACAGAAGCTGAGAAGTCTCGTGTGTTTATTAAAGTAACAAAGACAAAAACATTAGCAGCCTATGGGCAGATTGTTGATGTTCTATTTGCAAATAATAGATTTCCGTTGAGTGTAGACCCTACGGAACTACCAGAAGGAGTTGTAAAAGATGTTAGTTTTGATCCTAAAGAACCTGAAGAACTTCGTGGAAGCACTAGTTTATCAACCTCACCTTATGGCTTTAAAGGAGATGGCAAAGACTTACCTAAAGGTGCTACTGCAAAAACTTTGGAAAGTATGCTTGGTCCTTTGGAAGACAAGCTTAAAGATATTGACAATCTTAAAGCAGAAGCTGGTAAAACTCCCACAGCAATTACTTTCAGTCCTGCGTTGGTTGCGGCAAAAAATATGGAAAAGAAAATCCACGACCAATTAGAAGAGTCAGGTGCAAGTAAACATTTAAGAAGTACAGCATTTGAGATGGCTTTGTTTGGTACGGGTGTGATGAAAGGTCCTTTTGCTGTAGACAAAGAATATCCTAATTGGGATGAAGAAGGTGAATATGATCCTACATTAAAAACTGTGCCACAAGTATCTCACGTATCTGTATGGAACTTTTACCCAGACCCTGATGCTAATAATATGGATGAAGCACAGTTTGTTATTGAGAGACATAAGTTGTCACGTTCTCAACTAAGAGCATTAAAGAAAAGACCACACTTTAGAAGTGAGGTTATAGAAGCTGCCATAGCAGAGGGTGAGAACTATACAAAAGAGTCATGGGAAGATGATCTATCTGACTATGCACCTGAACATGGTATAGAGAGATTTGAAGTTCTTGAGTATTGGGGTATGTGTGATATTGACATGCTCATAGAACAAGAAATAGATATACCTAAAGAATTACAAAGTTTAGACGAGTTACAAGTTAATGTATGGATATGCAATGGCAAATTACTAAGAATGGTTCTTAATCCTTTCAAGCCATCAACAATTCCATACATGGCTGCACCATATGAATTGAATCCATATTCATTCTTTGGTGTGGGTATTGCTGAAAACATGGATGACACACAAACTCTTATGAATGGTTTTATGAGAATGTCAGTAGATAATGCTGTATTATCAGGTAATCTACTCATAGAAGTTGATGAGACTAACTTAGTTCCGGGACAAGATTTATCTGTGTATCCGGGAAAAGTATTTAGAAGACAAGGCGGCGCTCCCGGACAAGCTATCTTTGGTACAAAGTTTCCAAACGTATCTCAAGAGAACTTACAGTTGTTTGACAAAGCTAGACAACTTGCAGATGAAAGTACAGGACTGCCATCATTTGCTCATGGACAGACTGGTGTATCAGGTGTAGGTAGAACTGCGAGTGGTATATCAATGTTAATGAATGCAGCAAGTGGTAGTGTCAAAACTGTTATAAAGAACGTAGATGACTATTTACTCAAACCATTAGGTGAGGGTTTATTTAGATTTAACATGCAATTTGATTATGATAAAAACATCAAAGGTGACTTAGAAGTTAAAGCTAGAGGTACAGAAAGCTTGATGGCTAATGAAGTGCGTAGCCAAAGACTAATGCAATTCTTACAAGTTGCATCTAATCCAGCTCTTGCACCTTTTGCTAAGTTTCAGTATGTTATCAGAGAGATTGCAAAAGCAATGGATTTAGACCCTGACAAGGTTACAAATAATATGGATGAGGCTGCAGTACAAGCAGAGCTTATGAAACAATTCCAAGCACCCCTAGACAATCAGCAAAAGCCACCCGCAGGTACAGACCCTATGGACCCCACAGGAGCAGGTGGAGCAACTATTGGCACTGGAGTAGCACCAACTCCGGGTGAGCAAGGATTTACAGGAAGACCTCAAGATGGACAACAACAGCAACAACAACCAACAGCAGACACTCAGCAACCTCAAGCCGCTGGTCAACAACCTCAAGCTACTGAACAGCTTCAATGATTACATTGATTATCTAATAACACAACAACATAAGTTATTAGAGCAGACAGATAATACTATTACAATGCATAGGTCACAAGGTGCTGTTGCATTATTACGCAGACTAAAAAAACTTAGGGATGAAGTAAACTTAAATAATGGCTGATGTAAATGAACAAATGGATGATATGTTAGGTAGTAGCTACGCAGACGATACTACAACTAAAATGCCTTCAGGCTTTGAAAAAGTGCAACGTAGATTACGTGCAGCAGACAGAGGCGATGGCGAAGTCTTTGTTGATAAAGAAGGTGCAGATGAAAAGATAGCATCTACAATAAGAGGCATTGGAGTAGGAACAGCAGCTATACCATCAGATATAGTTACAGGTATTAAAGAAGGAACAGAGTTTATAAGCAAAGACCCTATGTTGTCTACTATGTTTCCAGCGACAGCCAATCTTGCACCTACTGCAAAATTTTTAGATAAGTATGTAGGAAGACCTGAGTTTGATGAAATACTTAACAGTTTTGGTATTGATTCTGATGCTAGTGACCCATATCAAATAGTAGGCGAAATAATGTCACCTGCAGGAGTTTTAACAGCACCTACTAAAATAGTATCCAAATTGTCTGGTGGTGCTAGAAAAATGTTTGACGAGATATCTACTATTCTTACAGATTCAAAGTTAGTTACAGAGGGTGCAAACATTAAAACCATACCTCAAGTTGATGACTTAGCTGATATAAATAGACCTATTATAAACTTAAATGAAGTTGGGTTGAAAACAGAGGTAGGTAGAATAGCTGCAGGTATATACAGAGACTTAGAAAAGAAAAAAATGGGTGGCTTTGACTATAGCCCTGAAAGATATAAGAACCTAGATAATAAAGTAAAAGATGACTTATACCAAGAGACAGGTATGTATAGAGGTAGAGATGGAAAACTTAGATATAAAATAGCCACTGCTGATGCTACAATGAATAATGGTTATTTAAAACAAAATAAAATAATAGATGAGGCAGAGTATTTTAATACAGACAATATTCCTTCTGAAGGTGTTTCTTTAAAAGATATATTAAATTTTGAAGATTTATATAAACAATACAGAAACCCTAAGTCTAATGCTAGGGATGAAATAGATCAAAATACTATACTACAAAATATGGTAGATTCAGATGGTAAGTCTGGAAAAACGCAATACACAAACTTAGAAAATATAAAAATAAAAAACTTTGATTCTTACATAGATCAAATGAAACTGTCTGAAGCAGAGGCAACTAAATTAAAAACAGGTGGAACACAAGCTATATACAGCTTACGTGGTAGAAAAGAAACAATATATGTAAGTAGTGGAAATTTAGATAAAGTAAGAAGTGACCTTTTACATGAAGTTCAACATGCTGTCCAAAGAAGAGAAGGTTTTGAAGGTGGTGGTAGTCCTAGTAGTATATTAGGACCGGAATACAAAATAGACGTAGGACAATTTACAGATGATAAAAAAATGTTATTAGATGATTTTACTACAAAAACAGATAGCTTTAAGTATGATGGTGTTTCTTACAAGTTTAATGATAATAGAAAAAATTTATTTGAAACAGCCACAGATAAATTAGCAGAAAGAGAATTTTCTTATATGTATAATGATGGCAAAGCAGGCACTAGAAACTTATTTAAAGAAAGAATGCCTGATAGAAATGGTGTTTACACAGTAACTGCTCTTGAGCCTACACAAAGCTACAAAATAAGAGATGTTGTTTTTAATGAGGAAGAAGCTGCTATAATTAATTCTCTTGCAGGAAACTCTAATTTTATACAGTTTATGCAGTACCGTTTGTATTTAGAACGTGTAGCTAGAAATTTAGAGATAAGAGAACAGAAAGCTGTTTTAGAATATAAGAATTTAGCAGGTGAACAACAAGCTAGAAAAGTACAAGAAGATGATGTTCTTTACAATAATACAGTAGAGTTTGCAGTAAAAAAGGGTATGTTAAAACCCGGAGATACACTAAAGAAAGAAAATATAGATGAATTATTTAGAACTTTTAAACCTAGTGAGTTTGATGGAGAAGGAGTTTTATATGGTCAAGGATCAACACAAGGTAAAAACCTTGATGTACAAGCTAACGTAAAGGAACAATAATATGGCAGATATGATACCTATGGGAAAGCTATTAGCAGCAGCAAAAAAAGAATATCCTAGCTTGACTACTGAAGAATTAACTGATTTAATAGGATTGCAAATAGAAGTTAGGCAACAGCAAGTTAAAGATGAGATGAAAAGAGCTAGAATAGGAAAAGCTAAAGGTGGCAACATAAGTGGTCAAATGGAAATGTTTGAAGATGGTGGACTTAAAGATCAAGGTGGTACAATAGACCCTGTATCAGGTAATGATGTTCCTTCAGGTTCAACACAAGAAGAGGTAAGAGACGATATACCTGCACAATTAAGTGAGGGAGAGTTTGTGTTTCCTGCAGATGTAGTGCGTTTTATAGGTCTTGAAAAACTAATGAGAATACGTCAACGTGCTAAATCAGGACTTCAGATGATGGAAGATATGGGTCAAATGGGCAACAGCGAAGAAGCTATTATGCCTGATGATTTACCTTTTTCTTTAGAAGACCTTGACATGGATGACGATGAAGAGTATAATGATGGTGAAATGGATATGGCTCAAGGTGGAGTAGTCTATGCCGCTAATGGATTTGGTGGTACAACAACTAGGAAGTCTGCTTTTGACAATACTGCACAGAGAATACAACCTATGAAATATACTCCTCCTCCAATACCAACATCAACACCTACAGGTGGTTTCACCTATGGGTCACAAGAGGGTGCAAATAAAGGTAAATTAAAGTTCCAAGACTTATATAAAGATGTTGGAGGACCCGATGAATATAGGACTTATGTAAATGATGCTGGAGCAGAAATACAAGTTCCATTTAAAGATGGTAAAATGTTAACTGGTTTTAGACTTCCTGAAGGCTTTAAACCTAAAACAGATAAAGTAGACACAACTACAACACAAAGTGCTAAAACTAAAAGTGCTAGGGTGGAGTCTACATCAGATGGTGGTGACTCTGAAGTATCAGATTTAGGTGGTGCTAGAACAACTATAGGTGGAGTGGATTATGCTGTATCTTATAATTTTGATGGTACAGTTTCTCTAGCTTCTGTGGATGATTATAAGGCATCTGGAAAAGCTAATTTTAATAAAGTTAATCCTGCAATAGCTGATATGATTAAAACACAAGCGATAGGACAAGTAAGTCAATTAGCAAAAGGTCTAGGTTTAAAAACTCTTGCAGTAAATGAATTAGCTAAAAAGATGGGCATGAAAGTCCCCGGAGTATCAAAGATAGAAAGAGCCGTAGTAAAAGCTAAAGATATACAAAAGAAATTTGACAAAGGCATGAGACCTCAAGATATATTTGACATGGGTAAATCTTATTTAGATGATGAGTTTAAAGGAAGAGATAAAGTAGACACTAAAGGTGTAGAAGGATTATCTGAAAAAGATATGAGAGATATTCAAGGTGGGTTAGAATTTGGTAAAGACGATCAAATAAATCCGGGTCTAAGCGATGATTTTATGGATAATGTAGGAAAAGGCATAGACAAGGGAATATCTGATGATTCTTTCAAAGATAGCACACCGACAGTAGACACAAGTAATAACTATGATGATAATAATGACTCAGATGGTGGCACGAGTGGTGGTAGTGACTCAAGCTCTATGGGAGACAGTGGTTATGGTGGAGGTGGTGGATATTCCACAGCTAAAGGTGGCTTTATACCTAAATTAAAACCTAAACCTAAAAAGATGAAGCGAGGTGGATTAGCTTCACGTTAATAATCCACAATTAGAACTAGCTTACTTAACCCCCATAAAGGCTACGTTAACCCTAGGAGAAGAAAATGGCTGAATTAGCTAAAGATGTAATGGTGAAAGATGCTACACCTAAAAAAGCAATGTTTGTAAATAGACCTTATTCTCAAGAAGAGAGATTAAAGAAAGATGAAGAAGAACTTGCGAGGCTCGTTGAAGAGCAAAAAGGTTCAAATGAGACTAGCGAGGAGAAAGAGGAAGGTGAAGCAGAGCCGACTTCTGCTGAAGAAAAAACTTTCAAGAAGCGATATGGAGATTTACGCAGACATACCCAAGAAAAAGAACAGCAATTTCAAAAGCAGTTAAATGACTTAAAAAGTCAGTTAGACAAAGCTACTAAGAAAGAAATGAAATTGCCAAAGTCAGACGAGGATATAGAAGCATGGGCAAAAGATTATCCTGATGTTGCAAAGATTGTAGAAACAATAGCTATGAAGAAAGCTATGGAACAATCTAAAGCTCTAGAAGAACGTGTTAAGCAAATAGATGAAATGCAGATAAATGCTGTAAAAGATAAAGCTGAAGCACAACTACTAAGCTTACATCCTGATTTTAATGAGATAAGAGAAAGTGATGACTTTCATAATTGGGCAGAAGAACAGCCTAAATGGGTACAAGACGCACTATATGAGAATGATAATGACGCAAGATCAGCGGCAAGAGCTATTGACCTCTACAAAGGAGATAGAGGTATTGGTAAGACAAATAAGACAAAGAATGATACTGGTGCTGCTAAAGCAGTTAATACGCAAGGCACAAAGACTAAGATTGATGCTGATGGTAGCAGTAACAAGATTCGTGAGTCAGCAGTTCAGAAAATGAGTGCTAAAGAATATGAATCTAAATCAGAAAGTATAATGGAAGCTATCCGTAGTGGTAACTTTATTTATGATATCTCTGGTAATGCTAGATAAAAGCTTGACAAAGTTTTAAATCTAAGTATAACTATAGATAACTAGAGGTGTAGTATAACCCCTTTTGGATACTTATACTACATCAACACGACTTTAATAGACTACCCAATTATGTGAGCCTACAAAAGATTAGCTATCTAATGTACAACCTCAACGCATGAATGGTCCTTATAAAGTAAAATGACTAAAAGGTAGTACACCTTTTGGTGTACATTAGCTAAATGTTTAAGGAGATTAAAATGGCATTTACAGCAGCAGCTGGATATGGTAACCTCCCTAACGGTAATTTTAGTCCTATTATTTACAGCAAACAGGTACAACTTGCGTTCCGTAAGGGTTCTGTTGTTGACGCAATCACTAATAATGATTATTTTGGTGAAATTGCAAATATGGGCGATTCCGTTAAGGTTATTAAAGAACCAGAAATTACAGTTAAGGCATATTCTAGAGGAACTACTATTACTCCTCAAGACCTTGACGATGAAGAGTTTTCACTTACTATTGACAAAGCTAATTACTTTGCATTTAAAGTGGATGATATTGAAGAGGCTCACTCACATATTAACTTTCAACAGTTAGCATCTGATAGAGCAGCTTACAGACTAGCCGACCAATTTGACCAAGACGTACTTGGTTATATGTCAGGTTATAAGCAAAGTGCATTGCATAGTGCAGCCGATACAGCCAATACTACTACTAACGGTACTGTTGCTGTTTCAACTGCTGGTACTGATGAATTACTAGATTCCATGCAAATAGACTCTGCTGATTTTGGTGGTACAGCAGCCGATGCTGTCACTATTCAGCCAAGAATGCCGGGTGCAACTGATGCAACTCCTGCCGCAGGTGATACATTCCCATTGACTCTTATAGCTAGAATGTCTAGACTTATGGATCAGCAGAATGTAGATACTAATGGTAGATGGTTAGTATTAGACCCAGTATTTATTGAGGTACTAAAAGATGAAGACTCAAGACTATTCCAATCTGATTGGGGTGGAACTGGACTTCAGAATGGTTTAGTAATGAATAACCTACATGGTTTTAAGATATATCAGTCAAATAATCTTCCAAGTTTAGGAACAGGACCTTCTACTACAGGTACTAATAGTTCTACAAACTTTGGTGTTATTGTAGCTGGTCACTCATCTTCAGTAGCTACTGCTGAACAGATCAACAAGACAGAGACTTACAGAGACCCTGATTCTTTTGCTGATATTGTTCGTGGTATGCATTTGTACGGCAGAAAGATACTTCGCCCTGAAGCAATCTGTACTGCAATATATCACTTAGCATAGGGAGATTGATTAATGGCAACCGTAGATTTATCTATATCAGCTAGAGGTAATCACCCAAGAGGTAGAAAGCCTTATATGATACAAAATGAAATCAACTTTGCAACTGCAGCCACTTCAAAAGGTACAGCACTTGCAGCCGCTGATATCATTAAGTGTCTAAGTGTTCCTGCTGAAACTGTTATCCTACACGCAGGATTTGAGGTTACAGCAGTACATGCAGGTACTTCAACCGATACAGCCTTTGACTTTGGTGTCACAGGTGGTGACGTTGATAACTTTGTAGATGGCTTTGACTTTGATGGTGCATCAGTAAATGCTTATGCTCCAACTCCTGCAGCTTATGCGGCTGTAACTGTTGGTGGCACTGCTGATACTATTGACTTGTTATTACAAGCTATGACTGGTACTACAACCGCTGGAAAGATAAGATGTTTTGCGACTCTTATGGATATCAGTGATGCTGGTGACATGGCAGCTAATGAAGTTGATAGAGACACTTTAGCTTAATTTATATATAGGGGAGCAGGGCAACTTGCTCTCTTATCTTTATAGGAATTATTATGGCAGAAACTTACCTAACACTAACAAATAAAGTAATAGCAAGGTTGAATGAAGTTGCATTAACTTCTACAACCTTTTCTAGTGCTAGGGGTATACAAGTTCAATGTCAAAACGCAGTTAATGAATCAATTAGGTTTATTAACCAAAGAGAGTTTAACTACCCATTTAACCATGCAACAGAAACTAAAACACTAACAGCAGGTGTGGTTAGATATAGTTTGCCTACTTCTACAAAGACAGTAGACTACAATACATTTAGAATAGTTAAGGACACTGACTTAGGTAATAGTGGATACAAATTAGGATTACTTGATTATAATGACTATGTAAATAGAGTTATAAATCAAGAAGATGAAATAAATACTACAACAACTACTACAACTCATACAGACAGTGTGACAACTATAACAGTATCAAGCACTACAGGATTTGATACGGCTGGTAATATAGTCATAGGTAATGAAACAATTACTTATACTGGAGTAACTAGTACAACATTTACAGGCTGTACAAGAGGTGCTGGTAGCACTACCGCAGCTTCAAGTGTAAGTGGGGTAACTGTAGCACAGTTTACTAGAGGTAGTGTTCCTGAATATGTAGTAAGAACTCCTGATAACAATTACTTAATGTATCCATTTCCAAATAAATCATATGCAATTAAGTTTGATTACTATACATTTCCTACTGACTTATCAGCACATGGAGATACAACAACTATACCTGATAGATTTGCACCTGTTATTATAGATGGTGCTACAGCATTTGTGTATCAATATAGGGGTGAGACACAGCAGTATCAGCTTAACATGCAACGATTTGAACAAGGCATTAAGAATATGCAAACATTATTAATAAACAAATTTTCATATATGCGTTCTACTTTTATACCTAGAACTGGAGTATATAATTCGGGCAGTGTAGATATTAGGTCTGTATAATGGCAGATGAATCTCAAGTTACACCTAGTGCATTTGTGTGTGAAGGTGGTTTGATAGCTAACCGTTCTACATTTATTATGCAACCCGGACAAGCATTGCAGTTAGAAAACTTTGAGCCTGATGTTGAAGGTGGTTACAAAAGAATAAAAGGGTATCAGAGACATGTAAGACATGTTGTACCTCAAACATCATCTTCAGATGAACCTGTGTTACTAACAACAACATTTGCTGACAAAGTTATTGCAGCTAGAGGTCAAAAGATATTTAGTTCTGCTACTACATCTTTAGGTACATCAAGCTCAAATGCTATAACAGCAGATGCTACCATGACAGGTTCAGGTGTTATAACAGTCGTAAGTACTACAGGATTTAGTTCAAGTGGTACATTACAAATAGACGATGAGCAGTTTACCTATACAGGTATTACATCTACAACATTTACAGGTGTAACAAGAGCTACAAGTAGTACAACTGCATCAGTTCATACAGCAAGTTCTGATACAAGTAGAACAGTAGTATCCGAGAGTTGGACTGAAAGAGATACAGGTAGAAGTAACGCAAATAAATATTCTATAGAACGATTTAACTTTGATGGTAATGACAAGATAATATTAGTTGATGGTGCAAATGCACCTGTAGTATTTAATACATCTATAGCAGCCACTGATGTAAGCACTAGTTCTGTAGCAGGTGCAAGTATAGTTACATCATTTAGAGAGCATATGTTTTATGCAGGTATGTCTAGTACTCCACAAGAAGTAGTATTTAGTCAACCCTTTGATGAAGATGGTTTTAATAGTGGGCAAGGTGCAGGTAGCTTTAAAGTTGATGATACTATTGTAGGACTTAAAGTATTTAGAGATAGTCTCTTTGTATTTTGTGAGAATAGAATATTTAAACTTACAGGTAGTTCTAGCTCTAACTTTGCAGTAACTCCTGTTACAAGAGATATAGGTTGTATAAATGGTAAGACTATTCAGGAATTTGCAGGTGACTTAATATTCTTAGGACCTGATGGATTAAGAACAGTTGCAGGTACAGCAAGGATTGGTGACGTTGAATTAGGAACTATAAGTTCTAATGTACAATCTTTGTTTGATGAAAACATATCTAATGCTACAGCTTTTGATTCTGTAATTATACCTGAAAAGACACAGTATAGATTATTCTTTTCTAAAGATGCAGGTTCTGAAAGTTTAACTGAAGGCATCATATGTGTACTTAAAGGGGGTTCAGGTGGACAATCTAACTATGAGTTCTCAAGAATAAAAGGAATTAAACCTGCTTGTACAGATACATTTATTACAGCAGGAGATGTATTGGCACTACACGGTGGCTTTGATGGCTACGTATACAGACAAGAAGAAGGTGCAACTTTTGATGGTAGTGCTATAAACGGTAAGTACCGTAGTCCTGACATGACATTTGGAGACCCGGGATTGCGTAAACATATGCAAAGAGTTATTGTAAACTATAAACCTGAATCAACTATTAATGCTAACTTATTTGTTAGATATGACTATGAAGCATCTGATTCAGCAAGACCATCTGCTTACTCTTTAAATTCAGAAGATATAGCAGGTATATATGGAATATCTACATACGGTAGTCCTACATATGGTGGTCCTTCACAACCATTATTAAGACAATCAGTTGAAGGTTCAGGCTTTGCGGTAGCCTTGCGAGTAAATGACAACGGTTCAACACCTGCATATTCACTCAAAGGATTTCAACTAGAGTATCAAACAGGAGCTAGAAGGTAAATGGGAGCAACCTATACAAGACAGTCATCATATTCAGATGGTGACGTAATACAAGCAGCCGATACCAATAACGAGTTTGACCAATTACTTGCAGCATTTGCATCTAGTTCGGGACATACTCACGATGGTACTTCTGCTGAAGGTGGACCTATTACTAAACTATTAGGTAATTCACTTACATTAGGAGCAGGTACAGCAGACACAGATATAACTGTAACATTTGATGGTGAATCAAATGACGGTGTATTATTATGGAAAGAAGACGAGGATTATTTTGAGTTTAGTGATGACATACTTGTTGCTTCTACAGAGAAGTTACAATTCAGAGACACAGCAATATACATCAATTCAAGTGCCGATGGACAACT
>Ga0208134_1001480_pt1 | contig 13423 bp, 19 predicted proteins | sample VirMetDEL_Mar_31_FD_184515 | JGI IMG/M metagenome (GOLD analysis project Ga0208134, IMG submission 184515) | Aqueous microbial communities from the Delaware River and Bay under freshwater to marine salinity gradient to study organic matter... | ecosystem: Environmental > Aquatic > Marine >... | reverse complement strand
TTCTTTTAACTGCAGACTTCCTTTGCCCTGCAGTCATCTTTTGTGCTTTTGCTAAAGGTACACATTTAGGATATTTTCTTTTACTACCTTTAGCTTTCTTTCTACCACAAGGTTGAAACTTACCATTCTTCTTTGGTGCTCCTATATCAACCCATTTTTCTCCTACCCATTTACGTAAGCTCATCTGTTCTTAATCCATTTATATATTGCATAAGTACCTAAACCAAGTATAATATAAAGTATACCGTCAATCCAAGGTATATTATGTACTGTATTAATTAGTTCAGATGTTATCGTCACTTTTTTTTCCTACGAGTAGTTTTTCTTTTCTTCTTAGTAGTTTTCTTTTTCTTCTTACCTCCTGGTTTTACTTTACCAGAACATACTGCTGATGCATACATATTAGCATATGCTGATGGATATACATCAAACTTTCTTTTTGCTGCTGCTTTACCTTTTGGACAAAGCTTTGCCATTACTTTTTTCTCATTGCATTTCTATTTGCAGTCATACCTGCTAATCTACCACCTGTTTTCTTTTTAATTACTCCACCTTTAGACATATACTTAGATTTCATAGGTGTACCACCCATCTTAGCTCCGTATTTACTTTTCATTCCTGCCATAACTTTTCCTCCTGTTTGTTTTTTTTCTGCTGACATAAAATCAGACATTATTTTTTTAATTCCTGCTTCAAGTTTTTTGTTTAATTTTGCTTGACCACTTGCTGAAGGCATTTGTATTTTTTTACCAACAGTTCCTTTTTTTAAAGATTTCATAATATTATCTTCTAGTTTTCCCACTTTTCTTCTCCTTATATAAATTATTAAAAGTTATTTCTGGGTCAGTATAACTATCATGTATCTCTGCTGCATGTATATGCTGACTTGGTATAAAGTCTGGAGGTCCTTCTCCAGTTACCCATAAAGCAGGACTTGTTACTCTAACTCTATTATTAGGTAATGATACTATATTACCTGTCCATTTACCTGCATCAATTAATTGCATTACATGATTTTGTTTATGTTGTGCTGGACAATCACTTATATCACTATCAGTAAAATCAACTGTAAACATATAACGAGCTTTATAAAATTCATTATCTATCTTACACATCCAAGGACTAGCTGTTAATAAGTCTAGCTTAACTACAGTATGTGTTCTTGATGAACAATCCCAAGGCTGTGCTAAATGAGTATCCATTCTTTCTGGTATCTCTTCTAATATCTCATCAGCTATTAATGCTGTGATTGGCATCCTTGCCCACATTGCACCACCATGAACATTAGGTTCATCTTCTATTCCAGTAAACATTACTTGAAAACTTAAACATCTATCTGGTATTGTATTAACTGCAAAAGCAATTCCATGTAATACTTCACCATGATAATTTAGATGGTTATGTGTAAACTCTTTTCTTACCCAACATTTAAAATGTGGAATGTTACTAATTAAATAAGACAACTAACATTTCCATCTACGTCTTGCTTGTCTTAATCTTGAGTTAGGATTCTTAGCTGCCTTTGGAAACTTCTTCATTTGTCCTGCAGACCTAGCACAAAAACTCTTTCTTCTTTTAGCATCCTTACTGCCTTTCTTTACTTTACCTGTAACAGCAGTCTTTAATTTACTACCAGGATTATTTCTTCTATATTTAGCTACACCTTTAGCAGTCATGCCTGCACCTGACTTGGTAGGTCTTTTATCTCCACTCTTAATTGACATGCCCTTCATGCCTTTGCCTTTAATCTTTTTTTTCTTAGGCATTATTTTTGTGATGCATACTTTATAGATTCTTCTTTTACTTGAGCTTCAATAGTACCTTGTACTTGAGGTCCTTTTCTAGCTGCACCATAACCTTGTCCGGTTGGTCTACCTACAATATTATTTAAATCATATTTCTTTCCGGTTCTGCCTTGGCCACCTTCTATAATTGTTTTACCTACAAATTGTCCCATTAGTTACATCCTCCATAAATTGAAGCAACAAGTTTATTACCTATGCTGCCACCTTGTTTAGCTCTTATTGTTTTTCTCTTTTGATTTTTTATTTTAATATTTCTTATTGGTTTTTGTTTAACTTTAGTTTCCTGTAAGAATCTTTTTTTTGCTAACTTAATAGCTTCTTCTGTAGAATAACCTTCTTCTTTAAACTGTTCTACTAAATCCTCTAATGACTGTGGCATAATTAATTTCCTTTATCATAAAAAGATTGTACAAACTGATTACCATTATTAGAAACTTTACCACCATATAACTGATAAGCCATGCCTCCACCTTTCTTATTCATAACTTTACCACCTTGTTTTTTAAATCCCATGTTGTTTCTTACTCCTGTAGGTAGCTTGCTTAAACCTATACCTTTATTACCTGCAGGTACATCTTTTAAATTTTTCATATTATTGCCTCTTGTTACTTGTAAGTTTATATTACTTCTACTAATACTCATTAGTCTGAACCTTTAACTACTGGTGTTGGGCCACCTAATGGATTAGCAGGACTTTGCATATCATCTCTTCTAGTTCTTCTAGATTGATTTCTTAATGCATTAATTGAACCTTGAAACTTTTGTTCCATTGTAGGAACTAAAGAAAAGTTTTTCATGAATATCATTGACTCTACCATACATGCATCAAATAAAGCATTGTAACAAAACTCGCTAAAATAGTTTGATGTGGTAGCACTTGCTCCTGTAGCACTAGATAATGCTAAAGGTCTTTTTGTAGTTTGTATCTCACCAGTTAATGCTGAAGCTGGTGTAGGTACTATATAAATTTCTGTGTTATTTTTTCTTGAATAGTATCTTGGTGTTCCTGTTGATGCACTTGCATGAGGAAAATAATCTATTGCATATTCGTATGTTCGTTGTAATAATGGTGTTATATTAGATGAAGCACTTGTTTTATAGTTTACATTTCTAACTACTAATGTACCTTCTGGTACTGTTACTATAGGGTCTCCTGCAGTAAAACTAAAACTAGAATAATTATCTAAACCAAAATCATCTAGTTCTTTCATTAATCTACTTTCAGCTCTTTCTACAATATTAGATATTTGTGATTCATATTCATTAGAATCATTCTCTGTAGTATTTATTAAATCTGTTTTTAAAAACGAATACGAGGGCATGTATTATCCTACTATTAAAGTTATACCACCATTAGCACCAGGTGTAGAAACACTTACTGTTCCTCTACATCTAATACCAAGTTCTCCTATATAAATATCTGCTTGCCCACTTGCCGGAACTTGAAACTTAATTTTACTTCCTTTAGAGTCTTCAATATCAATAGTACCATTAACTGTTGAGTAAGCATGTATTGCTAAAATTCGTGTGTCACCTTGTGTGGTAACAGCTACTCCAGTTCCTTGTATAAATTTTGACGTAATGTTTGTTGACATTTTAATTCCTTAATGTTAGTATAGGAAGGCAGAGTAACTCATACCTTCCCATAATTTTATTAGACTCCTGGGTTTCCGATATACCCTCGCCAGTCAGATACACCAAAAGAATATCTTTCTCTTGCTTTAAATCTGATGTTTCCGGTATCAAAATCAGGTTCCATTTTAGTTTGTAAAGGTGTTCTAGTGAACATCTTAGTACCATTTGGAACGTCAGTTTTTATGAAATACGCATCTGGGTCATTAAATCTTCTGTTTACAAAGAAACCATTAGGAACTAGTCCCATGTTCTTTAAACTGTTGATGTCATTGTCTGCACTTCCAGTTGTACCTGGGGTGTTTAAAATTACATCAGCAACGAAGATTAATTCGTTAGGTACGTGTAATGATACTGCTCCTGCTCCAATCAAAATACCTCTATCATCTTTAAGTTGTTGTACTTGTATTAAAGATGTTTCAAGTGTAGTTTGAGATAAGTCAGCATTAGTGCCATTGTTTGCATAATTGCTTTGTGTTCCACCAACAACTACTGGGTGAGCAGTGCTTATAAAAGCCTGTCCATCACCAATAGCAGTAGCACCAGCAGTAAAAGCATTATTGAAAACTGAAGCAGCTTTCTGTTGCTTTGTATTTGCCATTGCTCTTGCTAAACCTTTTGCTCTTAACTTTGAAAAAGTGTCATAGAGGTTGTCCTCCATTGCTTCTTCTGTAATTGCAAAAGCAAGTGCGATTGTTTCATTTTGATATCTAGCGACATAACTTTCGCTTGCATTATCAAAAGATACAGCAGCACCTTCTAGTTTAGTTGGGGCAGTACCAAATCCTGTAAAGAGGACTTCCTCTTCAAAAGACCTGTCTGAGTTCTCTATATCATATAGAGGCTCATGTTCATTGTTAACTTCTCCATACTCCATTCCAAAGACTGCATTCAATCCAGGAAGGAGCTCTTTACTAATAGCAGCTCTATTTATAGCCATTTTATATTATCCTTTCCTAGTTATTATACAGATGTTGAAACTTGAGCTTTCACAAAATTACTTCTGTGTCCACTTAAATAAACTTCAACAATTGGGTATTGGTCAGTATCAGTTACATTACCATTGACAGAATCGCCATCTAAGTCTTTTCTACCAACAACTCTTGCATGTGCACCTATTTCGACAGCAACTCCAACTGGAGCTCCTACTAATCTATAGTTTGATTGTCCTGTAAGTGTGCTACCAGCAGCAGCTCCACTTACTGTAGCTGTATAGCTATTTACGATACCAATCTCTCCATCCGATAAAGTAGAGTCTGCTTGTACATAATAAGTTTGTGCAGGGTCTGTAATGACATGAAGTTTGACATCAGTAACACATGTTCCACCAGGAAAAAATCTAGAAAATTTTGGTTCTCCATTTTCTACATATTGACATCCTTGGAAAACACCAGAAGGCTTCAATGATGTTGAAGCTAAAGGTGTTATAGTTCCACCAGTATCAATAACAATCAAATCTCCAGCAAATATATTATTTGGAAGAAGGGCTGTTATAGCGATAGCTGAGTTGGAAACAGGTTGTACTATCTGTCCGTAACCTTCACTGTTCGGCTGACCATCTCTTTTTCGAGCAGGGAGAAAACCAAATGGATTAAAAGTTGTAGCCATTATAATTCTCCTTAAATAAAAAAAAGTTGATTAAAAAATTAATCCTGAAACGAAGGTCTTCTTCCTTTCGTAACAGAACTTTTACTTGTATTACTTATAGGCATCTGAGAAGTTGATTGATTCATTAATTGTTGATTAACAGCATCCATCATCTGACCAGACTTCTTTAAGTAATGTGCTTTTTTCGCTTCTAGTTTAAACGTAGGTATTTTACCTAATGCTAAGTCTCCACGACAGACTACACCAGCATAGCGACCTTCCTTCCTTACGATAGAAGTTGCTCCCATTTCAGGTACCTCCTCTGGAGTCACAAATTCCCAGCCTTGTTGTTGTTTCTTACCGATATTTTGATAATCTTCTTTATCTTTTAAATCGATACGAAGCCAGCCCAAGGTCATGCCTGAATTTTTAAACTTCTCAGTAACTACATCAGGGATGTTAGTTATAGATGGTTCTTCAAATACATAATCTTTTTGTGCTCTTTCGTTGGTTTCTCTGGTTTGAGAACTACGTACATTATTTCGTGTCATTATTTACCTCCACGTTGCATATTAATTGTTGTATAGTCACCTTCAGATTTAGTTACCTTCATCTTTTCGGCAGCATACTGTTCAAGTGGTATTCCCCATTTACTAGCAAGTCGAACATCTTCTTGAGATAATTTAACTTTCTTTGGGTTAGGAGAGGAACGTGACCCTCCTGCAACTACTTGAGATGGTGATGACGAACCATCAGTGCGTTCTGTTTGTGCTGGCTTACTCTCAAACTTATTGGGAAAAGCTGCACGAATTCTATTATCAATTTCTGAATAAAAATCTTCATCCGTAGGATTATAACCTTCATTCTTTAATTCAGCATCTATTGCTAAAGCTGAAGCAGTCATTATATTATCTTTACCAAACCATTCATTATTAGCTTGCCAATCTACAGCTCTTGGGTCTGCTTGAACTGGTTGTTGCACTGGTTGTTGTGCAGGCTGTGCTTTTTGTTTTGGTTGTTCAGTAAATTTACTTTTTGTTACTGCTACATTTTTTAAATCAGTTTGTGCTTCATTTAATGCTTCTTGTGCTTTTAATAGCTTATCTTTATCTTGTGCCTCAAAAGCATCTGCATAAGAACTTCTAGCTAATTCAAGTTTATCTTTTAATTGCTTTTCAGTTGCATCTAAATTTAGTTTACTGACTTGATGAAACTCGTTTTCTTTTGTATTATAAGAACTTTTTAGTTGTTCATTTTGTTGAATGAGTTGATTTATCTGCTCATCTCGTTCTTTTCTTTGACGTATTAATTGTCTAATTCTTTTTTCTGCACCTTTGGTTTCAATACCATCTAATTCTTTTGGTGCTTCTTTAGCAGGCTCTTCTGCTTTAACTGGTTCTGGTTCAGGTTTTGCCTCAACCTTTTCTTTTTCTTCTACTTCAAATTCTACTTTATTATCTTCTTTATTTTCTGAGACTTCTATCTCACTCCACTTATCTTCCATTTTATTCTCCGTTGTGCACGAAACAAACGTATTACGTGCTTATTATTATTATACCACATTTTACAAGAAAATGCAACCTTTATTTACATATTTGTTAAATTAAATGTTGGGTCAAGATGTGTTGGGTCTTCAACCTTCATTATTATCTGGTCATCAAATAATAATAATAGTTTAATTCCTTTATAAAATAACTTTTGTCCGGCATGTTTACCATAACAAATGTAATCATCTTCCTTACACCATGCTCCAGCAGGAAACTTTTCTTTATCTTTATAAGCTAAGTTACCTATCTTTAACACTCTACCAACTGTTGTTAAATAAGATATATCATCTTTAACACTTCCTGGTAATAATATACCACCTTTAGTTTTTTCCTTAATACTTATAGGTCTAACTAAAACGTGATATCCTGGCAGTTCTGGTAATATATCTGGGTCTAATGTATCATCATCAGATATCCATGAACTGTTTTGCATTGCTTTGCCTAAAGCGACTTGTTGCATTAATCATCCTCCATTCTTCGTTTTATTATATGTTTTAAATTATTTTTACACCATTCTATACTTGTGATAGAACCAACCATTTGCCTATAATGAGGATAATCTTCAGCAGAACCATTACCTAATGTTTCCTTTAACTGAGAGATTTCCTCATCATAAGCTTTAAATACTTCGTCAAATATTTCCACTATAGCTCAGCACATGCATAGCAATTAATTTCTAGGCCTACACTGATTTCTTTTATAATAGGTTTATTCCACATAAGTTACTCCTTTTATTATTAAGCTGCGAAAGCAAATGCACCTGTTAACAATGTTGGTGCTCCACCCATCTCAGCAGCAATATCCCATACACCATCTTCATAACAGATAAATGCAATCTTACTACCAATAGTAAATAAATTTGTTGCTGCATTTGCAGGTGTAAAAACTAATTGAGTTTCACCTTCTGCAGAAATATCAAATGTTACTTCATTGGTTGCTCTTGATTCAATAACAGAACCAGTTTTCCAAACATCACTACCGGCTGCATTAAAAGTTAAAGTATTAGTTCCACCTGCTGTTTCATCTGCTTGAACATAAACACAAACTGAACCTTCTTTTGCTGCAGGTAAAGCTACTGCTGCTGCTGCAGCTCCTGTGTAGTTTACTACATTTAATGCCATATCAGTTAATGTAATACTCGCACCAGTTGCTAAGTCATTAAGTGATAAACCAGTTAAGTCAGGCATACCTGAACTCATTCTAGTTGTTTCAACATCTGAACTCGAATCTCTAGTTGCAATTTGAAAACCTCTTGTAGACCTGACTGGTCCTTTAAAAGTTGTATTCGCCATTTTCTTCTCCTTTGTTACTCTACTGTCTTGGCAAGTCTGCTAGGTCAGTCAGTAGAAATTTATAAATCCTAGAAATTATTTATTTGATTTCTCAATAAAATTTAGTACGTCTTTGTCTTCTTTTTGTTCTACATCTGCTTGTTTCTTTGCAGAATCAAATAACATCTTTTGTTGTTCTAACTGTATCTTTTCTTCTTCAATAGATAGCTTAGTCATAACATCTAATTTCTTTAATGCTTCTCTACTTGTTCTATCATCTACAGACTTTTGTGCTTTAAAGTTTGTAGTAATACCTTTATGTTGAGCATCAATCATTTGAGCTTGACGTTTAATATCTAATCCTTGAGCTTCAATAGCTATCTTTGCATTTTCTTTTGCAGCATCCAGTTTTAATTTTTCTTTTTCAAGTTCTACTTTTGCCTGCTCTAATGCTACTAGTTGTTGCTCTGGTGACATTTGTTGACCCATAGCTTTATTAGCATTAAGAACATCTTGAGCTGCTGCAGCCATAACAGCTTCTATCTCTGTAGGTTGTTGAGCTTGTTGTGGCATTTGCTCCATCATTAGTTTTGTTGTGCCACTCATTTGTTCTTGATATTTCATTATTGAATGTTCTTGTATATTAGATTCTAAGACTGGTTTTAATCTAGCCATAATAGGATTAGCTCCATTCATTGGGTCTGATAAATATGACATCTTAACTTGAATGTGTGCATCATGATTTTGACCAGGAAAAGCTGAGATAGGTATACCTTTAGTTGCAGCAGCTATATCAGACACAGGGTCTAATGGTTGTGGTCTAGGTGCTTGTGGTAATATCTCTTCTATGTTAGGCATATTAGCAGCATTTAATATTGTTCTATTTAATGCTTCAAGATTAAACATACCTGGTGGTGATTGTTGTGCCATTTGTAATGCCATATTAGCTAACATCATTCTATGTGCATTACTTGGTATATTAGGGTCACTAACCGGTACAACATCTACAACACCATCAAAGTCTTTTCTAAATATTTCTCTACTTGCATTAGGAACATCATATGGATATTCTCCTGGTAGATAATCATAATCTATCTCTGCAATAATTTTAAATTCATCTCTTTGTGATTTATGTAATCTTTTATGAACACCAGAAAAGAACTTACTAGAAGCTTCTATTAAAGCCATAGTAGTTCCAACAGGTCCATAGGAGGCAGCATCAGAAACAATTTGTTCTGTACTGTCTGCAAACTTCTGACCAGCAGCAGTTACAAATCCAAGCATACTATATAGAACTGAGGAAGGCTCTTTATATGGGAGAGGAACTATAGCCTTTTGCAAATCTATACCAGTCGCTTCGACCTCCTTGAACTCACCAGGAGCAATAGGTTCGTTATCGCCCACCATTCTTACTCCTTTGGCCTTAAATCCTCCAGGTAAATTAGCAAACTGACCTGCATCTACTAAGCTACGCATAGCTGATGTGGCTGTTAATGTAAGATTACCTAAGAAGTGTATAAGACCTAACCCATAGAAACTAAACCCAGGTACAAATTTGTAATGAACAAAATGCATTCTCTTTTCTTTATTTGCATCTTTGGCTCTATAGTTTCTACGAATACTTAGTACCTGACGAGATTCCTCCTCTACTGTAATAATGTAAGGAGCAAACTCACCTTCTTCACATTCAGGGTCAGGAATGTCAAGATGTACGTGTTGTTCTAGTAATACATATTGTGGGTCACTATCTGCTGTTGGTGATATACCCATAATAGTATTTAATTTTTCTGATAAATTTGTTTGTGATGGATTAGAAGGTGTAGGTAAATTTACATCTGCATATATACCAGCTTCAATATCTCTTTGCATATCTACAGGATTACGATAAATAAGATGTGTATATCTATCTGCCTTCTTTAGATTAGAAGCATAATAAGAAACATAGAATTGGTCAATAGGTACAAACTCTGATACTGGTCTTTCTAGTCCGGCATCATAATATACTTTCTTAATTGCAGAACCTATTAATGGTAGATGAAATAACATTCTTTCAAACTCATCAAAGTATTCTGGCATCTGCTCAGTTATTTGATAGTTCATAAAGTTCTGAACTCTATTAGCTTGTTCTTGTTTTTCTACAGATTGATTTCCTAATATCTGTGCCTTTACTGGGCCACCAGCAGGAAATAATTCTTGTGAAGCTTTTGCTTGAAACTTAACAGCAGATTCAATTAATAGTGGATGCACTGCAGTACACGCACCTTCAAAAGGTTCTGTTGTATCTTCTAGTTTTAATCCTAATAAATCAAATCCTCTTTCAAACATTGAATCCCATTCACCTCTAGAATCTTTGTCTGCTTGAAAATTATCTATAACAGTATTAGCAATATCATTTAACAAACCTTCTTCCATATCTTCTGCAAGATTAGTATAATATTCTTTTGCTGTTACTTCTTCTTCTATTCCTTCTTCACCAAAGTTTACTACAACCCCACCATCATCTGCTACCTCAAAAGATACATTCTCATCTTCTGGTACTGTAGCATTTATATTTACTACATTGGTTGATTCTTCTTTTTGTTCGAATGGATTTTTTTCTACTGCCATTATTTAGTTCCTCTTTTTATTTATTTTTGTAACTTCATCTTTACTTAATACACGATTAATTTTCATCTCCCCACCAATTAACCATGAACCCTCCATATTAGGATTTGTTTTATATCTATAACTTCCACCTTCTGGTACATAATCTATATCAGCATCTTTAGCTGAAAATTTTCCTGTCTCTGGATTAGTTCCTCTTTGTGTTACAATATCTGTATAATCTTTATCATTACTAAATTCTACTTCAGCCCAAACTCTATCTTTACCTTTTCCTGTTCCACCTTGTGCTAAATGTTTTGCAGATGGAAAAGTATCTCCATGAAAACCTGGTCTATATTTTACAGCTAAGGCTGTACCAAAAGGAGATTTTTCTAATGCTTTTTTTGTAGTTGTAGGTGTAACACCTTTTGCTAATAATGTATCTACATCAGCTTGAGATTTAATCGGTTGATAATCTCCAGTTAAAGCTGGTTGTCTTTTAATATCTTTTGTATCTAAAAAATAATATCCTTTATTAGCTTTCATCCATTGATTTTTTGGAATAGAGTTTTTAGTATCTACAAATAATGGAAATAGTTCATTATCTTTTTGTCTAAATAATTTATAACCTTTTGTAATATTTTTTGGTTCTTGTCCTTTAGGTACAAAATTTAAATCTAAATATTCTTTTGATTCTTCTATTTCATCTGTTAGTTTTTCTTTATTAAAATCTGTTACAGGTTTTTTATTTTCTTTTAAAATTTTATTTAAATTTTTTGGTGATAATAATTCTGGTAATCTTTTAGCTGCAGCTTTAACAAGTTGTACTCCTTTACCAGCTACAGGTATTGTTCCTAATCCTGCAAGAATAGTTAGCCCACCTTTCAATGCTGCCTCACCAAACTTACCTTCTTCTACTGCATCTTTAGTTTCTTTAAACATTTTCTTAGCTTCTACTGCTGATAAAATTTCACCAGTTGGACTAGCAACTTCAGCAACAAACTTTTGTGCTGGTGGTAATCCTTCATACAAATTTAATGCTTGATTAAAATAATCACCTAGTTCTTTTTGTTGTGCTTCATCTAACTCAGGTAATTCAAAATTATCTTCTGGTTCTATAGGTCTATCAGACTGTGGCATCTCTGCAGCTAATTGTGTATATAATTCGTTAATTTTATTCATATATATATTATACCACTAAACTCGCCAATATGCAACCCTTTTTTTACTTTTATTTTCTTCTTCCATATATGGGTCATCTGGATGCGTTAATCTCCAGGATTCTTTCATGTAATGTATGGCCATTGTCATTGCGTCAACTTGGTCATCATGAGCCGAGTTTGGAAACTGTAAAATCTCTGTGTATAAATCATCAGACCATTTTTTATTTTTAGGTAGCCACACTCTGCCTGCTTCAATCATTGGTGATGCTGCATACACTCTGGATACTTTATCTTTGTCTGGTACATAATCTTGCACTGGTAAGCCAGCTCTACGCATATCTTGTATTAAAGATTGACCAGATGCTTTCTTTTCTATGATACATACATCAGGATTAAATTCATCATAAAGCATTTGTGCTATTCGTCTTAGTTCTGGATATTCATATCTGCCTCGCATGTTTCCTAATAGAATTATATTTGAAACATAATCTTCATATCCATGTTCGTTCTCTTCAAATCTAGAAAAGATACCCCAGGTTTGTATCACACTATAGTCGGCAGTAGTTCTTGTAGAAAAAGCAGTATCATATGTTTGAATAATAAAATCACATGCTGGTGGTTCATCATACTCCCACCACTGTAACCATTTCTTTTTTATTAGGCCACCTTCATCAGGTGTTGGGTCCTGCATATATAATGCATTCCAGTACCTTGCACCATTAGAGGCTCTGATTTCTTGTTCATCAATCTTTAATGATTCGTCTGTCTTCCATTCAGGAAAGTAACTACCACCTACAGGTAACTGTAATAACTCGGCACTGGCTTCATCTAGCCATGCAGGTATTCTTACTACTTCCCAAGGTAGGATAGTTGAAAATTCTGATTGTTGTTTTAATAACCATCCACATAAATCATCATAATGATATCTTGTATTAATAATTAAGATAGAACCATTAGGCATAATACGTGTTCTTAGTCCTGCAGGGTACCATTCTTTTACATATCGTCTTCCTGCTTCTGAGTATGAGTCTTCTTCAGACATCACATCATCAAGTATGGCTATGTGTGCTCCTCTTCCTGCGATTTGACTCTTAACTCCGGCTGCATAGTAGCTGCCTCCTTTGTTTGTCTTCCATTTTCCTGCTGCTCTAACGTCTGTCCTAAGAGAAACACCTGTAAATACGTCTTGAAAAGACTTAGTTGATACAATATCTCTAACAGACCTACCGAAATCGCTAGAAAGCTGGTCGCTATGACTGACTGTAAGTATTTCATGTGCTGGATTCCTTCCAATATACCAAGCTGGGAACAATTTAGAACAGATAACAGACTTAGAACTACGTGGAGGCAAGAATACCATCAGCCTTTTTATAGTTCCTTCTTCTAATTGTTTTAATTTCTCTGATATTACTTCTATATGTTTACCCATTTGCCAGTCAGAGACTAGTGTAGGGGCAAATAAACGTACAAATGTAAGGAAATCATGCTTAGAGTAGTGCTTTATAGTGTTGTCCCACTTGTTTTTATAATTAATTACCTCTTCCATAATATTATTATACCATACTTTGACAGAAAAGGCAACTAAAATTATGCCTTTATAGGTTTATATATAATATATATAATATATATAATATATATACTATATAATTTCAAGTAGTATATTAAAATAAATATAATAATAATAATTATAATAATAATTATAACATATTTATAATACTATATAAACTATATAGACTCGGCTTTGTCTATAGACCCTCAGATTTTTGTGCATATGTTTCACCTGCATATATATATAGATAATATCTTGCGATTTTTTTGCCTAGGCCTACTAAATA
>Ga0208134_1001477_pt1 | contig 13441 bp, 13 predicted proteins | sample VirMetDEL_Mar_31_FD_184515 | JGI IMG/M metagenome (GOLD analysis project Ga0208134, IMG submission 184515) | Aqueous microbial communities from the Delaware River and Bay under freshwater to marine salinity gradient to study organic matter... | ecosystem: Environmental > Aquatic > Marine >... | reverse complement strand
TTTATGAAGTTTAGATGTTTCTCCTGTTTTTTCAATAATCTAGTTATTCTCAATAGAGTACTCCCTAAGTAGAGATAGATATTATTCTCTATATATTTGCATTAACCACTCTAAATAGAGTATTCTACATATCTCTTAGAGTCTAAATAGAGTTTTATTGAGGATGAGTACATACATATACGCCAGAACCAGTACGAATGAACAGAATGTAAATCAACAAGCTGAGTACCTAGCCAACAAACATAAACACGACTTTATTGTCACAGAGCAATTTACAGGGACAACAACAAATAGACCTAAATTCAATAAGCTTCTTGCGCAATTAGTTAAAGGAGATAGGCTAATAGTTAGAGAGGTATCTCGAATAGGCAGAAGCACCTCAGAAGTTTTAGATATAGCTGAGCAGCTTAAAGCCAAAGGCGTATCCTTACTGATAGATAACCTTGGAGTTGACATTGATACTCCAGCAGGCCAAATGGTCTTTACTGTACTGGCAGCAGCATCCAAAATGGAGCGTGACTTGTTGCTTGAACGACAGGCTATCGGCATATCCAGAGCTAAAGCTGAAGGTAAATACAAGGGGCGCACCTCCTTAGACCCAAGCCTGATAGCTACAGCAAAAACTCTAATGGCTGGTGGGATGAGTAAAGCAAAAGTCGCTAAACAGCTAAATATAGGTGTATCTACTCTGTATAAATATCTAAGTTCAGAAAAATAATGTTGATATAGCCTCTGGAATTTTGAATTTGTAAAGGATTTGATATTTGGCGCAGGGTTTGGTGTTAAATACTCACATATGTAGTTGTAGGGCTATAGTAATTTATTCACTCAATCACCATTCACATAAATCCTGATAGGTAGCTATGAGCCTTAAAGCAGTCAGTCGAGCGTTAAACCTGACTGAGGGGTTTGTACCACTTTTGGCAATTCGCTATTGGTTTTTTAATCGCAAAAAACTTTAATAAAGCGTGTTATAAATCAGCTGTATATAAACTCAGGTATAATGAGATTTATTAAATTACGCCTATTTCGCTTTTTATTATGTAAATTCCTTAGGTCTCGTTTTGTTATTCAAAAATAAGCTAATTTATTCATTTAATTATGGAAAATATTATTCACATAGTTTTTAATAGATAGCAGAAAAGTCGAGTTAAAGTCAGGTTTCCTTTTGCTTTTGCAACTCTTTACGGTTTTGATGGCATGACAGTGAAAAATATTTAGTAAAATCAAAAGGTAAGTACTGAAATTGACGAAAATAAAAATCAAATCGAGAAGTTACATATACGACATGCCCGATAATAAGCGTTAGAGGTATTTATGAGTTTCAGGTTAGTCATTCAAATTTGTGTTCTATTTTTGAATGCTCTATTTGTAGCTCCTATAAGTGCAGATGATGGCAATAATGCTTATTCCCTATATCAGCAAGTCATATCAGGAAAAAAGAAATTAGAATCCCTAACCCCTCAGCAACACAAACAAGTATTAGATATACATTCAGCATTATCTCGTAGTGAATGTGATGGATGTTCTGAGGAATGCAAAGATGCAAAAGAACAAGCTGAAGATGATAGAAGCGATTTAGAATCTTATACCAAACGATTGTATGGGTGCGTGGAAGGTAACGATTTAACAGATGACTGCTACTTAGAATTTAGGCGAGTAAAATCATCTCACAGTGATTTTGAATCTTCTGTCTCTGATGTAGGTAGCTATTGTGATTAATACCTCTAACAAGGCAATTCAAGTGGGACTAATTACAGTTGGCTACTCTCACTTCGTTCGTTACTTTAGCCAACTATAATTAGCCCCTTAATGTTGGCGTTAGCTTTTATCATCAATCGAAGCCTGAGTGGCAATAAAAAGGAATATTAAGTGTCTAGATTGTCACAATCACAAAAAATCGTTGAGTTGCTCAAGGCAAACCCAAATGAAAAGTTTAATGCGCGCCAAATTGCAGAACAAATTGTAGATTCGTACCCAGAAGATTATAGAAATAAAAGACAGAACCCTAAGTTTGCTGATGAAAAAGCTTTTATATCTCAAGTGGTCGCAGAAATTGGCTCTCAGAAGTACCAGATAGTAAAAAATGATACACATGTTTTCTGGCAAGATAAGCCGCGTCCAAGAGTTTACTGGTATAATCCAGATAAATTAGTTGGTGAAATATTGCCTGAAATAGATGAAAGCGAAGATGATACACCAGAGGTGTCAACTATTGCAGAATCCTCATTTTCAGAACACGACTTATATCCAATACTAATTGACTACTTAAAAACAGAGTTAAATTTGTATTGCCAACGAATAGACGAAAAACGCTCTAAAAATTCAAGAGGAAGTGGTGGCAATCAATGGTTGCATCCAGATATTGTTGCTATGCAACCTGTCGACAAAGAGTGGGATGAATTAATAAGAAGCTGTGTCAAACAAGGCGCAGGTCAAAGTGTTCGTCTGTGGTCTTTTGAGGTCAAAAAAGAATTAACAGGCTCAAATGCTAGAAAAAGTTTCTTTCAGGCTGTAAGTAATTCAAGTTGGGCTAATGAAGGGTATTTGGTTGCTACTTCAATATTAGATAGTAGTGTTGAGCAAGAGTTAAGAATGCTTTCAGCACTACATGGTATCGGCGTTATTCTCCTAAACCCTGAGAATCCTAGTGAGAGTGAAATGATGCTCCCAGCCAAATCTAGAGCAGAAGTTGATTGGCAATCTGTTAATCGAATCTTAGTTGAAAACGCAGATTTCAAAGATTACATTGAGCTTGTATCTGCTTACTATCAAACAGGCAGAGTAAGAACAAGAGACTGGAATAAGTAGATCTCAACTAGCAAAAAAGCTAACAAGAAATTAAACAAGGACAAAAAACAGTTGGCTTTAGCTGAATGAATTAGAGTAGTCAGTAATGTTTGGTTTAAAGCATGTTATGGTTTGAAAAATAGAATTTATTGTAGACAAGAATCTCACAAGGCCTAGAAACTGAGATGAAGAAAGAGTTACTAGTATTATCCGTTGTAATTAGCTTCTCAATAGAAGCAGAAATCAAAAGTGTGCATTGCCCCCTAGGCTGTCCTAGCTTGGATATTCAAAACAATGATGTCATTTTTAATCATACCTACGCTTTGAGTAACAACCCTAATACTAAGTTCGCGGATTGGGTGGCGTATGAAGTTAATGTGTTGAATTTTGGAGATAGTCCGGGTCGAGAGTGGGGAGAAGATCCTCTGATTGATGATAGCGAAACTCTAGAAGAGCCAGACTACAAGGGAGCTTTCAAACAGCTTAAAACGGATAGAGGTCATCAAGCGCCACTGGCAAGCTTTGCAGGACACAAAAACTGGAGTGAGCTTAACTATCTATCAAATATCACACCTCAAAAATCAGCTTTAAATCAGGGCTCTTGGGTGGGCTTAGAAATGGCAATTCGTGATTCGGTTAGCTTTCGAAACCCTCTCTACGTGATTACTGGAACTCTCTATCTAGAAGATGAGCAATCACTACCGCACGCTGATGAAACTCATGTAATCCCATCTGCATATTTTAAGGTGGTCTACGACTCAAAAGGCAATTCCGCTAGCTTTCTTTTTGACCAAGATTTGCCAAGAAATGCTAAGTATTGTGAGCAGAAAGTTAGCAATAAAGACATGAATAATAAACTTCCGTATTCCATGCCAAAATTAATTGATTCCAACAAAATACTGAAGCGATTAGGTTGCTAGCAAGTTTAGGGTTTTCTTCATCATTCTTAAGTCTTGGGATTAGATGAGCGTGATAGCTGAATGTTGTTTGGTTTATGATTTAGTTTATGGAGTTATTCTAAAGCGGGCGGACATTGACTAATGAGGCAAAAGTACTCTGTAGAAAGAACGCTGTTAAATTAAGGCAAGAATAAAAATTAAGATACTAAAACTCACTATATCCATAAGTGAAATTAACAGTTAAATGATGCGGAACCGAAGAACCGCACATTAATTTCCCAGTTATCTACTAGGACGATTGGAAACACTTAAACACCGTGCCCATTGCTTGTGCATCGGGCGCTGACCATGCTCCAACATTCAAGTCGGAATGTGTAACTGTATCTGCATCTGGATACTTTTGGGAAGCTGCATCTCGCAGTCTATTTTTTATTTCCATCACCTGCTGATTCTTATCCCATAACATAGCTATGGTGGCATCAACTTGAACTTGACCAAGTATCTTGCAATTTGAAAGATGGGCCGAGTCAGATGGTGTTATAAACACCCCCTCTCCTGTTGTTACGTTGCTGGCGCAGCCACTCAAAAATACCATTGACGTGATAGTTGATAATACCTTTTTCATATACAGTCCTATATAAAAGTAAAATGATTCTGAAACGCATATTAATTTTTTGGGTGTTTCGATAAACCACCTAAAAACTTAACTTTATATCAATGCGGCTTTGATAAGCAATATTATTCATTCAAGATTCGCGAAACCATGAGTCAGAAAAGATGTGAATGAAAGTTAAAAAATACGATGGGCAGAACCGAATGCCTGCTTACTTTAAATTAGGGTTTGTGGATTGACATTACAATGAGCACTCACCCAGTTGTGATTCAATTAATCGCGTGACTATAATTCGCTCAAGGACTGTCAACTTAGGTCGCAACTTTTCAAGAAAGGTGTCAGATTAGATATGGGCCACTACAATTTAGAAGTTGCTACAGACTATGATACATTAACTATATGTAAGGTTAATTTTATTATAATTTGCAGTCTAAGTACTCAGCTTATCGGTCAGCTCCAACTAATCATTTATAGTGAGGGTGAGGGAACATCCGCTAGGTTGCTACATAGACTGCTACAGGAGCAATCTATGATAGCAATCAAGTCCGTACCCCATCTTTACAAGCGTAGTGATAAGTTTTATCTACGTATCGTCCTTCCTTCAGAATGTAAATCTAGTGAACTTTGGCTTAGTTTAAAAACAGACTGTTACAAGCTGGCTAGACATCTTATACTCAAACTCTCAAATCATATCGAAGCATTAAAATTACTGAATGCAGCGGATGTAACACTTATGGACAGGTTGTATAAAAAGATTCGGGATAGAATGAAAAAAGACTTAGATTACGAAATTATAGACTTGTTATGTGATGATTATGAGGCAAAGGGATATGAAAGTTCTATGCGCCTCAAATACGAGTTCACAGAGTTTCCCCCAAGTGAAGGTTGTTCAGACCTCATAAAAGAATTCCTCTCATTAGCACCTCGAAACGATAGTGAAGCTTTAATAAAATTTGATTTAAAAGCATGTCACTTAGAGGAGCTTCAGTCACGCGAAGATATGGTTGCCTACTTAACATTTACCTCATGGAAAAGAAATCGGCTTTTTGAATTGGGCTATGAGCAGATAGATGATAATGCGTATTATTTATTTGCTCGCTTTTTCTTGGAGCATAAGGGTATTGGGTATGATGTTTCTACTCCCGTCTTCAATGCATTTAAGGACAGATTAAAGGATTCCGTAGACCTAATGAGGGATTACAATCAAAAGACTTTTTCTGGCACTGCTCAAGAGAGACGAGAAGCATCAAGGCTACTTAATAAGAAAGCACCCGTACAGGATTTGTCTGGACATGGAGCTATAGTTGTAGATGAGGAGAAGCCCCCTCTTTTCAGTGATGTATATTCAGAGTTTATGGAATATAAAATCAGGAAAGAAGGCCTTAAATATAAGATGCAGAGGGATTACGAGCAGTATTTTGCTATGTGGCTTACATTTAACGAAGATAAGCCGATTAGTGAATACAGCAGAAAAGACATACGATTATATATAGATGCCTGTTTTGAATTGCCAAAATCAAATACCAAGCCATACAACTCTATGGGCTGGGATGAGAAGTTCAATTGTGATGTTCCTACCGATGACAGGCTAGCACCCAGAACTGTGCAGAGTCAGTATAAATGGTTACAAGGCTTATTCAGTTTCGCGAGAGATGAATTGAGAGGGTACATAGACAAAAGTCCATGCGATATTAAAGCTGCTTTCAAAGCCCGACCTAGAGGAGATTTTTCGCAGTCCGAAGTCAAAAGCTTGTTAGAGTGCAAGCAAGGCTCGGACACTCACTGGTTGATTAAGCTTGGAGCTTATACGGGAGCGAGACAAGGTGAACTCATAAACTTGATGAAGTCAGACTTGATATTGGATGAAGAATCAGGAGTTTATTACCTATCAATCAATGATGAGGGTGAAGGGAAATCCCTTAAAACGGCAAACGCTAGACGAAAAATACCTTTACATTCAGATATAAGAGCTTCATTTATCGAATACGTTGAGTCATTACCTAGGGATAAGATTTTCGAGATAAAGCAGAAAAGGCTTCAGCACCTATTCCCAACCATTATGAGTGAACTTAAAATAAATAGAGAAAATGAAGAGGGTGAGTGGCGTTCATTTCACAGCCTCAGACACTTTTTCATTACTTCGGCAACAGGCAAGGGGTGCAGTCAGGTTCTATTACAGATGATTGTTGGTCACGAACGACAAAAATCAGGTGTAACTGAGAACTATATGCATATGCGGATGGATTTGAAAAAGGCACAAGAGGTTGTTAATTCTGTTGTTGTCTAAGAAGTGATTATGGGCGTTAATGGGGCACTATCACCTTGGGTTTGTGGATAGCCTTAATTGTTAATGAGCCCTTTAAAGCTCAGTAAAGTATAATTGGACGAACAATATAGCCTTGTTACAGTATTGGCTGAAGTAAGAATAGGAAGCACATGAAAAATTATAGGTTTATTATTTTAGCAGTATCCATCATTACCCTATCTGGCTGTTTATCTACACAAGATGTAATACCCATGTCAAAGGATACATATATGATTAGAGTCGAAGACCACGCAGGTATATTTGCATTCAATCGGGGTAAAATGAAAGGTGAGGCTTTAAAGAAAGCTGATTCGTTCGCTAAAGGTAAGGGGCAGGTAGCTATCCCGCTGAGCATGAAAGAGCACCCCGTCGGAATATTAGGTGATTGGCCAGCCGTTGAGTATCAGTTTCGACTGGTCAGTGAAGATAGTCCACTAGCTGCCGGTGGATATCTTGAGCAGAGGGCTGATTTTGTAATCGAATCCAACGAAAATATTCAGATAAAACAGATTACTGATGACAGCGCCAAGTCAGACACCTATGAGAACTTATTAAAGCTAGATAACCTCAGAAGCCAAGGGGTTATCACCAATGAAGAGTTTGAAATTGAGAAGAAAAAACTCCTTAAACATTAACCATCAATTACCCGAAGGAGTATGTATCTATACCGATGGAGGAGCTTCACCCAATCCAGGAAATGCTGGGTTAACGAGCTGACAGAATTTGAAAGTGCCGATGTAGGCAGCATATTAAAATTGAATGCAGATGTTTAGATTTATAGTTAAATGAATTTGTGCGTATAAGGAGGCTGGATGAGTAAATGGAATAGAGACCCTTCTAAGGAAGTTCCATCTTTAAAGCTGTGGCTTACATCGAATGATAGCGGTGTTCATAATGCGACAGAGTACCTTTATTCTGCTTTTTTAAGTGAAAGTGACAAGCCGATTCGAAAGCCCTTGGTTTATAAATCGGCAATTTCGGTTCTTCTACTAAATTTCGCTACAAGTAGAAGCTCCCAAGGGAAATTGATAACAAAAAAGATTAAGCTTTCAAAATCAGGTTTTCCATCACCTTATCATTATATTAACCCTCATAAAATTGGTAAAACTATTTTTTTCTTGGTTTATGATTTTTTCCTTTCGCTTGGCTATATGAATGAGGCTTTAGGGAGCGGTTCAAGTAAGACTTACGCTGGAAAGTTAACAAATATCCAATCAACAGTATCTATGATAAAGATATTTAATAAATACAGTATCGAACAGTCCGTTGTAGATAACTATTCTAAGCAGCCAGCAATTACACTTAAAGATATTAACGGCAAGTTTGACCCTTGTGGTTTTCGTGAATTAAAACCCACCAAGAGTTTTATTGAGAGATTTGTTAATGTAGCTAGTAAGAATACTATTGAGCATCCGTGCTTTGTTACTATATACCCGCATATAACACGTAAATTTAAACCCAATTTAAGGAGTCATGGTAGATTTTATGGCCAATGGCAGCTAATCCCAAGTAAGTTTAAAGCTAGCACACTCAATGAGTACCCCAGTTTAAAAAAATACAACCTTAAAGTTGGTGATTCAGTTCGCAAGCTGACCACTATAAATGGAAAGGAGATTGCAGAGGTTGACTACAAAGCCTGCTTCCCTTTTATGCTCTACCATAAGCTGGGACTTGATTATCCTTATGATGATAATGACCCCTATCAAATTAAATGCCTATTTGATGGCTTTTCCGAGAAAGCCCAAAGGAGTGTCACTAAAATAGCATTCCAATGCTTGCTGAATGGCAAGAGCAGTCCTGAAAAGGCTTTAGTAAAGTCCAATAAATTAGGGGTTATGCAAGGGTTATTTACTGGGAAAGGCAGTGAACAAAAAGCGAAAGTGGTTATAGAGGCTATAGAAATCAAGCACAGTTTACTGCAAAAGGCTTTTAATCAAAAGAACCCAGTAGGTTTCGAATTGATGTATTTAGAGTCTATTATTGCAATGCGGGTCGTTAGTCATTTTTTAGAGAAGCAAGTCATATGCCTACCGATACATGACTCATTTCTTATAGAGGCTCAATACGCAGAGGAGTTAGAGTTAATTATGAAGAATAAGTATCATGATAAGCTTAACTTTTACCCAGTAGTAAAGAGAGACTATTAACCATCTATACTAATCATAAGTACATCTAATACTTCTCTCTAGCATGGTTACTGAGGATGTGTACTACTATACATATTCTTTCTTGTACTTTTCTCAATAGAGTAATCACTTATACTGGTTAGACCAGTCGGGTAAGGACCTGTAACGATGGCGCTCTTCTAGCTAAATACCTATGCAGGGTAAAGGTTCGCTGTGATGACCTAGCTTAATTTGCGTGTAAGGAGTGATAGCAGTATGGTTTACCTTCATTGATGGGGATGACCCTAGTGGGTGTATCACGCTATAGCTGGCGAGCACTGTGCGTAACCAGCCAAGGAATTACGGCTCTATAATTAACTCTTTGTATTGCTTACCACGAGAGATATTGAAAGCTTAAAGCTACTGAATTGATTAGGGATGATAAAAAGGAGGTTGGAGCTAGACTCATGATTTGATTTTTGCAAGGTGATTAGTTCGTAATGTGAAGGTGGAAAAGGGGGCTGCAGCCCCCTGTTTTATAATAAGTTCTTATAAAGTTATAATCTCAGTTGAGAATCGAATGACTACTTACCCTGATTAGCAGGTATTCAGAACCATTTAAATGATTTGCTATTAGCTGTAAACTCAATCAAGATTACCTATGATTGAACTACACGAACCTAAAGGAGCTGCTAGTGGAGAGTAATCTGTTTTATTGATTTTTGTAGAGAACACCGCATTATTTTTTAAACTTACTGAAAGAACACATTGCCCTCCAGTTAAGCCTGCACTTCCAGTGCGGTATGTCCAGACTTCCAGCCTCTCAGAAACCGTTATGGATTCTGTGGGTGCGCCTAGTTTTATGGCGAGTTCTTCCTTTGTCATTCCTTGCAGCCTAGCTTGTACTTCAGATGCACTGGTATACCCACCCGCGTTTGTTGCGCAGCCTGTAAGTGAATATAAAAGATAGAGAGAGGTTAAGATTTTTGAAGTTGCTTTCACTTATGGGCCTTTAGGTATAATCCATTTTAACTTATATACATATTAACTCTTTTAATTACAATAAAATTGTAACTAATAAAACTACTAAATAGTTGGCTTGTTATTTTTAATAAATAGATATAATTTAATTTTTAAGAAAAAATGAAGTTAAAGGGAAATATGAAACCTATTCACTACTTATTCACAGTTGTATCGCTGGTTTTACTTAATTCTTGTGCAAGCAAACGAGAGTATATTTTAAGTGAAAAATTAATCCGAGAACCTAGAGTCATATCAATTGAGGCGAGAAGACTGCCGTGGGTTTTAGAAATCGAAAGGAGGCTACGAGCTTCGCGTTTTGAAGTGGTAGGCCATAGTTCTGTGAGACAAAGAACTGTTGAAAACAATAATGAATCAATAAGCTTTAATGAAGCCGCAACTCGCTATATTGTACGAATTGATGGTGCTGCTGATCTTAGTGTGATGACTCGATGTATGGGGGGCGGCTATAATTTTGAATATATTACTGTTGAACTCTTTGATGCAAAAGAAAACAAAGTTTTACGTCAGTTCAGTTCAAATGGATACAGCGAAGGGTGCCAACCTCTCTCGGGCAGTATCTTTACAGATATCACTGGTTTAATTGATGGGGCATGGCAGTCAAATTAGAGGCAACTCAAATTTATCACTACCCTATCTGATTGCTATAACGCTCATGGATTACATTGACGCTGCAATTCGTGGGTTTTTGTAAAAAATCGGGAGGCGCTATGCTACATTTACTGAGTTTTATAAGTGTTTTTTTGTGAAGGGATTCCCTATGAATTTTTTAAAGTCGAAGTTGTTTTTATTCGGATTGATGAAAGCAGCCCTTGTTTTATTGTTTGCTTTGAGTTTATTTGGTTGCGTCAAAAATGATGTTGCAGTTATTTCAGGTCTCTTCGAGGATTCTGTTGTTATAGGCCAGAGCGTCAGTATGGATGAGCTTAAGAACTTGTGTGCTAATGTTGAAGATAATGGGGGGTATTTAGTATGCGTTAGTCAAAAGGAGTTTGATTATTATAAAAGTTTAATTGTTCAAAACGGGAAAATTGTTGAAATTCATCTAAGTGAGTATGACAAGGGGCAGGATAAATTATTGATAGCGGGGTTGTCTGAAAGCTTAACCGTAGATAAAAAGCCTATACATAGGTTTAAGGGGTATGGAGACCTATATTTACTAGGTGAGAATATTTATTTAATAATTGGTTATAGCGGATTAGCGGATGCCATTAAATCTTATGAGTTAAGGGTCTTCCTCGATTCTGATGGTGACTACCTTACTAAAATCGAATCTTTTGAAGCCTCCGAAAAATCAAAGCGAGGTGCTTTGTATGGTTATAAGTTAGGGCAGAGCTTTATTAGCCCTAGCCTTGTAGATTATTCCTGTATTACCAAGGTCTTGGTGCAGTTAACCACATGCGTTCATGTCGATTATAAGCATTTTCTAGTCCTTTATAGTGAGTATATGGATAATCGTAATTTAAAAGAGCCTGAGTATGTCCAGATTAATAAGCCTAATATGATTTGGTTGGACAATAAAGAAATCATAGGCCTGCAAGATTACACAAGGACGTATGAAGATAGGGAGGTTTTGATGCGAAGGTATGGGGGAAGGGGGAGGTTTGCTAACCTATTGACTGAGGATCTTAAAAGTGATGTGCCAACTGGCTCGTATTACGGTGTTATGGAGAGTGGGGACTTGGTTATAATTCCATCTTATTCTTTTCGTTCCACGGAGCTTTCAATGTTTTCTGTAGATAGCATGCAAAAGGTTGGTTTTATGAGAAATCAGGGATATATAGCATCATTAGATAAGCCAAAAGCTATTCCGATGAGCGGCAATTAAACTGCTAGACATGAGTTTTAAATAAACTGTTTTTATTGGTTGTTTTCGATAAGATTGTTCTGAGAGTTTTGTTGATATAGAAAGGCGGGAGGTAAGGAGTGAAACGAAAAATAGTTAACTTCATTCTTTTGATTCTAACAATCATGAGTACCTCTATTGCTCTGAATTTATTTATGTTGCCAGAACTGAATGAAGAAGGTGACAAATCCAACGCTAATATTACCCATAAAAATATAGAGCTAAAAGTTTTAACTGACCAGTTTAATAAATTACAAAAGACCTCTGAAGATAATATTAACAAATCGCAAAGGGCCTCTGACCAGTTTAACGAATTACAAAAGGTATCCGAAGATACGATTGATAGCCTACTCTCTTCTATAGAGGCCTTTAATAAGCGCATCGATATAATTAGCGCTCTTAATAATAATTATCGAGAGAAGTTAACTGAGCTATGCACTCCAATTTGGTTGGGAGTCAAGGAGGGTGAGTCATTTAAAGCGGTGTGTGATGATTTCGGTATGGCAACTACAGATTGTAGTGGGCGCACATTGTTTGATATTGTGACTAACAGCAACGCTGCTGGCAACGCAAATGGAAGCTACTCAGATAATTACAACCTATTCCTCTGCCCGCATTGATTGACATGTTACTATACTATTATACTGCTGGTGTTTATGTAATGACAAGTTTGCAAGACCCTTCTGGGAAGCGTGAGTTATGCGGGAGTGATAAATATATTTTTTGACTCCCTCGCTAACAAGAAATATCTTCATTTTTGATTCTTAAATTTCAGATTTTTTGTAAAAATTAGCGAATCGCTATGCATACAGAGCCACATTCCACGCACCCCCTCCCCCGCCATATTGCTTGAAAGCTTGTGTTTTATTGAGTTCGGTATGGCTTCTTTGATTTATATCGAGTTATTGTTGGATTGATTTTTTATACTGCTATGAACACCGCTAGGGCGTCCCCTCTGGCTGTATTTATTTGCATGCTTACAATGGCACTTAGCCCCATCAGAAGGGTGTGACTTATTGCTTTACCTTGGCTGAAAAGGGTAGATTTCTAGGGGTTAAGGCTTGGTACGCTCTACTTATTCCTTAGTGAGAAAAATCACTTTAGAAAACACTTCAAAAGTTTGTAATTATTGTAAAAGATTGGGGGTGGCTATGCATACATGCTCAGCAATCATCCTCCCCCCCTGCATGGGTAGTGTGTTGCAACGCTCCGCTCTATTTCTATTGCTGCCCGTAATGGGTGACATGCAAGGCGGCAACTGGCTAAAGTGTAATGTAAGAGATTAAATTGTTAACACCAGAATAACCCCAAGGCGCTTAACAGCATTGCATGCACACACTAAAAAGTTGAATACATTAAAAACACAATGAATAATAGTGTGTCAGCAACCCGAAAATACTCCTGATATCTCCTGAGTGTCTCGTGGTGGCATTATTATTAATAATGCATACAAACCCATAGGTTTGTAGTTAAGGTTCGCTGCAGGCGTTTATGGTTGGATTTTAAGCTTTTGGTGGATTCTGTTAAATAACTCAGTAATTGAACTAATTAAAACTGTTTGTTGATGGGTTAAATTAAGTAAATTCCCATCAGTATTAGGATTGCACATTAACTCCTCTATCTCCTGCTGCTTTAGCTCAGCATCCTCTAACGCAAGTCTTAGTACCTCCATTCCAATATTAGCCACAACCAACTCCCTGTATTTATATAGTTACTTTATGAAGTTTAGATGTTTCTCCTGTTTTTTCAATAATCTAGTTATTCTCAATAGAGTACTCCCTAAGTAGAGATAGATATTATTCTCTATATATTTGCATTAACCACTCTAAATAGAGTATTCTA
>Ga0208134_1001475_pt1 | contig 13450 bp, 33 predicted proteins | sample VirMetDEL_Mar_31_FD_184515 | JGI IMG/M metagenome (GOLD analysis project Ga0208134, IMG submission 184515) | Aqueous microbial communities from the Delaware River and Bay under freshwater to marine salinity gradient to study organic matter... | ecosystem: Environmental > Aquatic > Marine >... | reverse complement strand
CATTCGTTTCACTCCTCTCCTTTCCTCTTTGTCTTTCATCATCTGTCATTTCACGTATGCCCACCTGTGTCAACCCCAAAAGAGACTGCCAAGAATTAGGGAAGAGGGAAAGCATAACTTCACTGATCTGTTGGGCTACAACTCTTGTCTCCTCTTGGGTATCATCCTTACACCTGAGTATACACATATCTGCAAATGCATCAAGGCTACCACTCCAGTACCATTCTGTAATGGTACTTTGTGGCAACACCATACGTGCTTGCTCTGGTGCTATCCCTGCGTCTATCATTTCTCTATACAGTATTATGCTCCTTCCGTTGTGCAACCATACTTTTGAGTTAACCAGGTTATCACCGATATGAGTTATCTGACTATCGCTACTCCCTTGCTTTTTATCTTCACTACGTCCACGCCAAACTTCAGGATCATAAAACTCAGGATCATTGTCCACATATCGCCTAGATATTTCATTCCACCTCAAAAACTTATGCTTAATAAGTTGCCTAGCTACAAAGATTGGAGCCTTGACATGGAACGAAGCAAAGCAGTGACCAAAGGGTGATGTGTGCCTGTGCTTGGCTAAATATTTGATAAGCTTAGTGTCTGTATCGTGTAGCACAGGCTGCATTACCCCATCTATTCCAACAAAACCAAGAGCCTCACGTTTCTTACCGAATGATACCCTGGCTGCATTGACTACTGTTAGGTCATCACCCATATGATCTATTAGGGTTGCTTTAATCATTTTAGTGTACCCTTTTAAAAACTTGGAAATCCCAAGCCTCAACGTATTCTTTTATTGTTTTAAAATTAGCTGGTTTTGAACCACCTTCTTCATAAATATCCCTCTGTAGATATTTAAGAATCTCATCTTCGGTATCAAACTCACGCCAGTCATAAGCTACTTCAAAGCAATCACCTTTTACACTATCAAACCAGTGGTCATCATATGTTGAACGTAGTACCCATGTCTTCTGATAGACCTTACGATGGTCAGTCTGCTTTATTTTAGTTGTTTTTTTCATATTCAAATAACTCCTTTTGCATTTTTGGTATGTTTACATAGTCTTCCCAACCCCATTTATGTTTTAAGTAGTTTATCACCCCCGTAAAAACTTCATCTGAGCAAGTATTACGTCCTAAGTTTGCAAACCTAGAACATATAACAACACTATCCTTGGCGTAGTTATACTCAAAACGATCTACTGACATAGCTAAGGGATGATTAGGTGTAAATATCCACTCAGGATTTAACTCTATATCAAACCAGTAACACTTACTGTTTTGTTTGATATAGAACATATCTATCAAATCTTTTAATGTCACACTAACTTCTTTTACTTTGTACTCAGGTGTACCAGATAATCTGGTAGGAGAGGGTCTGGATGCATTGAGACATATATTTTGATAGAGTTTTTTAAATGCTGGCTCATTCATTCCAGTTCCAATTCAATACACTGTAATGTTTCTGATGGATCATTTACTAAGACCCTTGCTCTACCTAGAGCACCACCACACAATGTTTTGTTATTAAATGTACCCAAGTGATGATAGTATATACCTTGATCTGGTACAAACTGCATCCAAATTAATATCCATACCACGTTCATTTTTTTCTATCTCCTATCAGTAAGTTTTCAAGATACTTTAATCTCTTCTCAAGGTCTTCTATTCTTTTCAGAAGCTGCTCTAACTGAAATTTATTATCATCAGGTAGCTTCATCCTCTGTCCCCCTTATGTTTCTGCTTACGTACTGGTTTAGGTTTCTTCTTGTCAGGTATCACCTGCTGTTTGTACTTAGGGTGTCCTAAATCCTTAGCCATAGGGTTTTTAATAAGGGATTTTATGTAGCTCTTCATTGTCTCTGTCTCCTATCCAAAGCAGACCTTGCTGTTTCCAAGGTAAACTTATTGTATGGGTTGAGACTTGCCACGTTCTTGTGTCCCGTTGCTGACTGTATTGCTAGTGCCTCTGCACCACCCAAGATCATTTCAATTATTGCAGTCTTCCTTAAGTCCCCCACTTGTAGCTCATCAGGTAGTCCTACAGCATCCTTAACTTGTTTTAGTTGGTGGGTCATCTGCATGACTGTTAGCGGTCTGTAGGCATTGTCCTGTGGTCTGTGGTGAGGTACTACCCATTCCTGGAACCCCCATGTATTCTCTTGCTGTTTGAGCATATCATTTAAGTTATCAGGGACAGGTAGCTCCACCTTAGCACCACGCTTGGTCTGCTTAATCTTTACCACTTGGTTGTCTAGGTCTACGTTCTCCCACTTTAAACTTCTGATATCGATTGGACGCTGCGCCCACTCATAGGCCATCATCACAATCATTCCAATGCTTGTCCAGTTCCCCCTTGTGAATGCCATGTCTAGGAACGACACAATCTGGTCATGTGTCCACACTACAGACCTTGGCTCACTTGTTCTCTTCCTAACCTTAGCCATTGGGTTCTTTGTTATGAGATCCCTAGCAACAAAGTAGTTCATCAACACAGAGAAAATCCTAGAACAGTGGTTGGCATTCGATGTAGATGTTTCTAGCTCCCATGTGTCATACAATTCAGTGCAAACAATCGTATTGATCTTGTCTAGGTTGATGTTACCTAGCGTTCTACCATGCACAGTGTCACGACAGAAAGAGTTTAGTTTGTTCTCGTATCCTTTCTGCGAAGAGCCAGCAAGAGAGCCAAACTGTTTACTGCTTAGGTAATTTGCCGTTGCTGTTTTAAATCTCATCATCTTTATCCGTTGTATTCATAGCTGTAATTGTATTCAGCATCCAAACTCACCCAAGCACATTCATATGCATGACTCCAACTTGTATGATAACCCGTAGTTATATCATCACTAGCTATTAATTTTGCCCAATGATCTAAGCTAGATTCATGATCTAAGTTTAATTCTTCTTGCATAGCCCTGTCCTTACTTAAGTGCACTTAAAGTATTTATGTTTTATTATAGTTAAGAATACTTAAAGTATACTATAGTATAATATATACATCTTATTTTTTATGTCAACCCCTCGTTAAAAATATTTATTCTTTTATTAATAACAAGGGGATATAGACAATACTTCATGCAATACCTTAGATATATTTAGCTATCGTATTGACACTGGACGAGACATCGTAGTCTGCTACGATATGTCCACCCATGAACTTAGCTTCTGTACTTCTGCTAAATTCATTGTTGTTATCTAACAGTCGTCTAACACATTGGTAGATGTTGCTGCCCTTTATGTGAACACCACGCTCAAAGCCATTTTGATCTTGGTATGTGCCCTTTAGTATGTAATCTTCCATTACTCTTTGTCCTCTTCGTCTATTGTTTCATCAATGATATCTTGATCATACAAGATGTTTATAACCTTAATTAGCCTAGCCTCTACATCGTCCAGTTGTTTGTCAATCCTGGACAGATTGGCAGAGGTGTAGGCAACCTCTACTTTCTCCATTGTATCAATCCTCGTCATCATCACAGTAGCACTTCAACTCAGACACTGCATCCTCAGTTATCTGTGGGAACCACTGACTTAGAAGACCCTCAGCCTTGTCTATTGCAATCATGTCTTGAGCATCTACTGCGTACATTTCATGGCATGAGAAGTCAGCATGTCGGAGGGCTATGTAAGCCTGTTTGAGTGCCTTGAGTTGACCTTTAGATAGTGAAGATGCAGAGGCATTACGTTTTACCATCTTAGCTTCACGTTTAATCTGCCATTGCTCGTGTGGTGTTAGTTCTGCGTTGTCCATAGTAGTATCCTTTGTTTCAGTTTCTGTAGTGTTAGCCATTGTTATATCTCCTCTTGTGTTTCTACTATTATATAATTGAACGCTAATTGCTTTACCATGTCAAGTATTTCATCATAGCGTTCTTGAGCCTCTATTGTGTATATTGGCTCTCCTTGATCATCTACAGGGTATTCCCCTGTGCCATCCTTGATGTAAGGGCTGTTTTCGTGCCATACTTCGCCTAGCCATTCACACGCTATATCTTTGCACATGTCTTTGAAGTCAGAGGCTGGCATCACTGCGGCTTTGCTTGTCATTTTTATATCTCCTATCCTGCAAAGTGGCAGAGTTTTCTGATACTGTAGCCATGCTCTAAGTACAAGCTACGTTTGCCATAGTGATAGCCTACCATGCTAACACCGCTACTAATACCTCTACGTGTCTTATTGTTACGCTTGCGGTATAGTCCTTTACGTCCAAGTACATTGAATCGAAAGCCTTTTGTGCCATCATTGAGTGGCTTAGTTGCGAATATTACAAACATTTTATTCTCCTTTTGTGTGTTTATTAGGGTTAATTAATTCGAGCATTGCTAGTGCTGTAGAAGCACTGAGTCCAACCTTGTATTAGCTGATTGCTCACGATCCTCTGCTTTTTCTAATCTCGCTTGAAGATCAGCCACCTTTTCCTCTAGGTGCTTCTTTTCCAAGGCAAGCACTGTACTACCGCCATTCGATTTCAGATCAGTCTTAGCTTTTTGAGCTTTAACTGAAGTCTTTCCATAAACCCTTTCAATTTCAGCTTTCTCTATCTGAAATACACCGTTGACCTTCTTGCCTGATAGTTTGCCATCAGCCACCGCCTTACTAATTGTGGGCTTTGACTTACCGCAAAGCTTTGATGCTTGACCTAATGTGAGCACAGGTAGGTCAGTATCGTTTCCTTTTTCTACTGCTAACCTTACTGCATTTTCTATTACTTGCATGGCTTGTGTCACTAAGTCAAGCTTTTGTGGTTCTGTGTAATTATCCATTGTCTTATTCTCCTATTGTGTGTCTCTTTGAGCTATGCTTAACTTGAACCCGCTATTGCCAAGTAATAATGTTATATTGCTCATGATAGTATTCCTTGTATAGATATTCTAGTTTATTCTTTTCGGGGTGCTTGTGTATCCACACCCCACTGTCAGGAGTAAAATACTTTTCAAAGAAAGTGTCAAGCGTTTTATTTCCAGTCTGTTTCGTTATATTGATTTGTTGTGCTAGACTATCAAAGTCTGCATCAGACATGATAGGTGAATTAAGATACTCATACGCAAAAGCTGCGACAGATATCTTAACCCTGTTTTTTATCTCTTGATCATACATTGTGTATTCGTTTCCAGGCTACCCATGTAGCTGCTTGCATTTGGTATGCAGTTAAACCATTCGACTTCCCTGCACTGCTATAGGCTTGCTGTAGCTCTATCCTAAGCTTCTTACCTATGTTTGGCACTTCTTGCATAGTACGTCTATCGTTGTTGGCTATGCACCATGCATGCCCGTCTATCACGCAAACATCATGCCCCATGATACACGAAAAGAAGTCTGATATCTTTGGACCTTTTAATAAGAACAAAACGCTATCATCATCATGCGGATTAGTCTGCAATATTGACCATGCCTTGTCCCTCATAGTTTTATATGTACAAGGTGAGGTGCTTTCTAAGTACCCGCCATCCGTGTAAACCCTAAGCATGTTACTTGCATCAATAAGATTGCGTTCCCATCTATTAGTAGGGCTTAATGCAGAAACCACACCAACAACAATCCGCAAGGGAAGCTCATACTTATCAGCCATCACTTGACATTGTTCTCTTGCGTCACTATACCACGTCAGGCCGTGTTGCAATTCTGCATCTGTGCACTGCGCTAGTACTTTAAGAATGTTACGTTTATACATTATGTTACCTCATTTGTTGCAACAATCGCAGGTGTATTGATTTCATCTGCATTAACAAATACGTAACCATATTCTAAGCTACCCATTTTCCATTTACCACGCCATGCCAATTTGTTTAGAAGCGTTTGAGCAACATCTAAATGGTTACCTTCTACATCCAGAGAATAATCCCAAGGCATTGTCACTTGCGTTTTACCATAGCTTTGCTTTGCTTTAATACGTGCACCCATTGTATTAGTGGGAGCTAAATACTTTGTTATGATTGTTTGTTGTGTCATTGTCTTATTCTCCGTTTGGTTAATCTTCTATCCAGAGAGTAAGCCCATCAAGGCTTACCTGTCAAGATATAAAATCATTTAATTGTGTACAAAAAGTGTTTTCTTCGGGTGGTTTTTACATGCTATCATGATTTCTGTCATGTACAAAAGTGCTGATAAAGCTGAACCCCAACCATTTTTTGAGTCAAACCTAGTCAGTTTTATATCATTTTCAGAGCGCATTAATCCCCTTACATCACCTATGGCATCTTCTAATATCAACCCCGCATCCTTACCTTTCATACCATACAAGGCTTGCAATCCCGTTTCATTTTCATTTTCATCATTATAGACTTTAATTAATTCATGCCAAAAGCGACTGGTGTTTGAGGTATGGTCATCCAAGTATACACATTCTCTGTTACTTTTTAAGTATACGGTAAAGCTCATTGTCTTATTTCCTTTGGTTTGGTTAATCTTATCTAGTGACACTTGTACTAAGTGCCGATGCCATACTTGCAATAAACTCTACATATTCTTGAGCCTCTTTATAATTCCAAAACTCTTGAATGCATCCGTCATCTATAACGTGATAAACCCTTGCACCATTTTCATTTTTTAAAGATGTGATTTTCATTTTGTTTTCCTATCATAAAAATCTTTTAACATTGTTTCAGCTACCATGTCACCATCATGCATCAAGTTTTCTAAGTGTGTCAACCAAGTATCGACATGACTTGCAACATGCTTCGGTTTTCTTTTCATTGGCACATACTTGCGCATAGTCTGATTTGTTAAAATCATATGCTCATAGTTTGGTTTGAAGTCATAAGACATTTTGTCTTTCCCTTTCAAGTTAAAATATCATAGTACCCAAGTTGCTACAATGGATACTAAACTAATCTAACTCATCTAGCTCGCTAAAGATGGACTGTTTCATATCACCATTCTATAACCCCGTTCTACATAGGTTCCCTTGTGCTTACTCCCTTGCTCAATGGTACACGCTTTGTCATTACGTGTAGCAATCGGGGTTCTCTCACTATGTGGGTGCTTAGTCCACTCATTCGCTGGGCAGTCATCCATCCAGATGCTAGAGCCTTTTCTTGTATTCATTCTTCATATTCTGTCTTCGTAGTCAAGTCTTAAATTCTTGAGTGGCTCAGGTTAGAAGTTGTTGCCGTGGCGGTTACTTCTGATGTTTGCCGTCTCTCGATGTAAACAACTATGCGCTGAATCGGTATTGATTGTAAACAGTTAAATTGAATTTAATTAATAAACTTTATAAGTTACTGTAAACAAACGAAAACAAATTGAATTTAATTATGATACCTAAATCATTTTGTATGCTGCACTATATAGTATGCAAAAAAAAGTATGGTGGTATTGCATATGTGATCACAAAAGAGAGGGGTATATATTTGTGATCACGAATAAGATAGGGGTACATAAATACAGCAACAATTTGTGATCACAAAAATAATACGTCAATAATACTGTCCTATCCCCAATTAACAATGATCTATTGTCTAAGTAATAGAAGTAAATCAATGGTTTAGCCTAGAAAAAGAGTGGTGTTCTACTCCTGGACTTCCTTTGTTCTCCTTTTGTTCTCAGGGGGGCATGGGCCATAGGGGGGATACGGGTATACGTACACCCACAATGACAGAGATGGGGAATTTTGACTTGGTAACCACAGTTTAATTGGCGTAAAATAAAAGTTTCAATAAAATAAATAAAAATAAATAAAATACCTGTTGACAATGCGGCCAAATGTGTTATAATTATATATACTATAGTATTACTATAGTAGTATTATAGTATTACTATAGTAATACTAGCATATTTATGTTTCTTTATAGTTAATTATTATACTTTAAGTATACTTTAGTGCACTTAAATTAGGATGTACCAAATTTTTTATAAAAAAATAATAAAATATCTGTCGTTCCTTTAATAGAGGTTGACAATCAATCCAACATAGAGTATAACTAGCATGTCTAAACCACGAATGTATATTTCTGATAATGTATTAGAAGAGTTTTACCTAGCATTAGCTAGTGAAGACGAAGGAAGACTACGTAGAGTACACATACCGAGGTCTGATGTATTTTATGTAAGGACAAAAATAGAACAGGATACAGGAATTAAGTATTCTTTAGATAGAATTGAGAGAGCAATGTACCTAGAGGGTATGCTTAGTTCTCATGATGTCTTTGAACCAAAGAGAAAGAGAGAGTATGGCTAGTACTGTTATTGATGACTACAAAATATTCCCCAGAGTTATGATGCTGGTAGTAACTGTTCTAACTTACCAGGCTACTCACTGGTTTATGAACCTACCTGACCCCTCTAATGCACAGGCAGGGCTAGTATCTGTGTGCATGGGTGCACTAACAGGTTGCTTTGGTATCTGGATGAATAAAGAAGCTAAAACAGATAGGTCAGTAAAGTGATACAGGCTTTAATAGGTCCACTATCAGGATTAATTGGTACGTGGTTAAATGGCAAGGTCCAGACTAAAGCTGCTGAGACTAAAGCTAAAGTTGCTAGAGCAGAAGCTGAAGCACAGATAATGGTAAGTAGGGCTACCAGTGAAGCTGACTGGGAAAAGATTATGGCCCAAGGCTCACAGGATAGCTGGAAAGATGAGTGGCTGACTATTTTATTTTCTATCCCACTAATATTAGTTTTCATAGGAGACTGGGGTAGAGACATAGTATTTAAGGGCTTTATTGCCTTGGAGTCAATGCCTGATTGGTATCAGTACACATTAGGTGTAATCGTAGCAGCCAGCTTTGGTGTAAGATCAGCTACTAAGTTTTTTGGAAAGAAGTAACATGACAGATAAAAAAGAAATTAAGTTAAAAAAAACTATTACTGGTGCTCAACAATTTGGTTCTGCTAAAGCTGGACGCAATTTAAAAAATAAAATTGAAAAAGATATTAAACTTTATGTTAATAAAAAAATGACAGCAGCAGAGTTTAAAAAGAAATACGGTTTTTCTGTACTTAAGGTACAAAATATAGTATATGCTGCTAATAATGAAGCAACAAGAACTGACTATAAATCTGCTGGAGCAGCAAAACGGGCAGATAAGGCTGCTTTAAGACTTGCAAAAAATAAAATTGAAATAGACAAAATGGCTAAAAGAGATGCTGAACTAAATAAATTAATTAACGCCATAAATAATCGCATGGCAAATAAGAAAACAACTCCTAAAAAGCCAAGCAAAGTTAATACAAGGAAACCAAGCAAATGAGTTTTAAACTATCACAACGCAGCCTAGACAAAATGAAAGGTGTAGATGATACACTGGTTGAAGTAGTTAAAGAAGCTATCCAGCTAACTAAGGTAGACTTTGGTGTAACCTTTGGTATGCGTACCCTAGAGCAACAGAAAGAACTTTATGATTCTGGACGTTCACAAACTATGAAGTCTAAGCACTTAGATGGCAGGGCAGTAGACCTTGTAGCTTACTTTGGTTCTGATGTATCTTGGGAGCTAAATGTATATGATGATATCTGTGATGCAATGGCAGAAGCAGCTAGACGTAATACCCTTGCTATCAAGTGGGGAGCAGCCTGGTCTGAGGGTGACATTAGGATGTACACAGGTACAGCAGAGGATGCTATGAACGCCTATATTGACTTACGTAGGTCACAAGGACGTAGACCCTTTATTGATGCCCCACACTTTGAAATGATGTAAGGAAAAAAAACAATGGCAAGTACTAAAAAATCACTAGCACCTTCTACGTCCTTAAGACCTAAAACTAAAGCTGAAGTTATAGCTAAAAAAAATATAGGAACTAATCCTAAAACTGGAAGTTCTAGGGGGGTTGATCCTAAACCTTTGGTTCCAGCTTCTATACTTAAGCTACCCGTTTCAGAAATACAACGTCTTCTTAAAACGGCAAGGAGTAGCAAAAGAATAGAAACACTATCTTTGGCTTTAAGGATTAAAGCTATGGATAAGAAAAAAAATCCTAAGGTTAAAAGACCTAAAGCTAGGGCTATAAATATAGGGTCTAATCCTAAAACTGGAAGCACGAGAGGTGTTCCCTTTAACCTTAGAAATAAAAAGTAGAATTTATAATTATGCCAAGAAACTACACAGGTGAGTATAAAAACTATCAGGGTACTCCTGCACAGCGTAAACGTAATGATGCACGTAAAACGGCTAGGCGTAAGATGGTTGCTGCTGGGGCAGTTAAAAAGGGTGATAAAAAGGATGTACATCACAAGAATGGTAATCCTAAAGATAACTCCAAGAAAAACCTGAGTGTAACAAACAAACGTACTAACAGATCATTTCCTAGAACGACTAGGGCAGGGAAGAAATAATGGCTATACCTGAAAGAGTAAAGACAAAGATGAAAGATGCAGGGCTTAAGGCTGTGAATAAACCACAACGTCTTAATGATAGCTCTACTAAGTCTCATCACGTTATGGCCTCTGAAGGTGGTAAGTTTAAGTATATTAAGTTTGGTCAAGAGGGTGTAAAAACAAATCAAACTGCTGGTCAACGTGAAGCTTTTAAATCTCGCCATGCTAAAAATATAGCTAAAGGTAAGATGTCTGCTGCTTACTGGGCAGATAAAGTAAAGTGGAGTTCTAGCAAAACTAAATCCCCTTCTAAAAAGTGGGTTAAGGGATCGTAATGTTTATCTCTATCGTTATCTTTTGCTTTACACCTGAAGCAAGCAGTTGTAAGTTTACAGCTAATGTAAAGAACCCTCATATTAATAGAATGTCGTGTATGGTAGATGCAAAAGCTGTTGCTAGTAAACTCTTATCTAAAGGTGTTTATGCAAAAGCAGGTTGTATTAAATTATTAAATTATGTGTAATGTCACTAAAGGACATGTTTAATGGCAAAGCAAAAAGACCCAAAACTAGGAACAGGTAAAAAACCTAAAGGGTCTAAACGTAGACTCTACACAGACGAAAACCCTAAAGATACAGTATCAATTAAGTTTGCTACAATGGCTGATGCAAAAGCTACAGTAGCTAAAGTAAAAAAGTTAAAGAAACCCTACGCAAGAAAGATTCAGATATTGACAGTAGCTGAACAACGTGCTAAAGTCATGGGGAAGACAGCAATAGCAAATGTCTTCAAAGCAGCTAAAGCAGACTTGCGAAGGAAACATAATGCCGTATCTAACAAGTAACATCCCATATTTTAAGGCATGGGTAAGACGAGAATACACAAAGAATTTAGAGGAGTATCACGGAGAGTTTTTACATTGTATGGTAGTGGCAGTAACTACAATGCCAAACAAAACTCTAAGCTTCCAAGTTATCTTTACAGGCTGTGAGTCAGACGATACAGACGAAGAAAATGTACATGGGGGAGCAATGTGGGCTAGGATGCCTTTAACAGCCCTAGTAGCTGACACACCCTACGAAGAGTGGCCTGAAGAACTCCCACCTTACCTAGCACAACCTTGGGATTGTATGTCGCACACACACAGTGTTTATAAGATAGAACGTGCAAGTCCTGCACCTTGGATAGCAAAGATAGACGGGGGATTTTACCCAGCTAAGTATTATTTCACTGTTGACTATACTGACAATGAAGTAGCAGACGATCCTGCACAACACAAACAGTCTCATATTTTAGAACTGTTAGATGCAGGTAAGTATACTGGTAACATTGTTGCGTTACCTAATAATAGAGTGAGAGTAACTCACCCAGCTTGGTTTGAAACAGGAGATGGTCCTCCTGACTTTAAACCTAATCAACATAGTTTTAATTCAAAAGAAAATGTTGAATATGTTTGGGACACGCAACGTGTTTTCAATAACTTATATCAGGAGCCAGAAGAATGAAAATGAAGAAAAAAGGTGCAGCTAAGGGCGGCATGATGAAGAAAAAAGGATATGCCGCTGGTGGTATGCCTATGACTACCGTTGATGGAATGAAAGTACCTAAGTTTGCAGCAGATGGTAAAGGTGCAAATGACATGAAAAAAGGTATGAAAAAGGGCGGTATGGCTAAAAAAGGTTACGCAATGGGCGGGGCCAACATGAAGATGAAAAAGAAAGCCTATGCTAAAGGTGGCAAGGTTATGACTTACAATGTTGGTGGAATGGTTAAGTCTCAAGTAAATAATCTGAAGAGGGGTAAGTAAATATGGCTACTCTAAGAGAATATCTTAATGCAAAGATTAAATCAAAAGGGTCTACGCTTGCTAAAGAAAAAGCAAAAGCTAAGAAATATAAAAGTATTTCTGCAGCTAAAAAAGCAGGTGCTTTGTACTACACAAATAAAGCAGGTAAAGTTATGGCTGCTGTGTTTGCAGAAGACCTTAAAAAACCATTAGCACCTAAAAAATCTGCTAGGCCTAAAGCTCGTCCTAAACCAGTTTCTGAAGCAGTCTTTGTTGAAAGAGAAAATACAAGGATGAGGGCAGAAGAAAAGGCTGCTTATGAGGCAAAATTATTAGAAGCTATGAACGCTATAGGTATAACTGCCAAAACTAGAAAAGCAAGGGGTTTTGATCCTTTAGGGCTTGCTAAACCTAAACCTAGAAAGAAAAAACCAACTAAAAAGAAATCAAATATAAAATAGTGGCGTACCCACAGAAACACATAACGTGGTGATACCACAAAAAAAGGAATACAATCATGGCAACAACTACACTCACTCAAGGTATTGAGGAATATGAAAGCAATATTACATTTGGTAATGGTATAGATATAACAGGAACAGGAACTTTTTCTGATTCTATTACAGGTACAGGACTACTACATTCATTTGGAACACGTAAGATCCAAACATTTGTAGGTTCACTAGCAGATACAAACACTAGTGCTGCTTATGCAGATGGTGACTGTCTTGTAGAACTGGGTACATTAGATACATCTACTCCATCAGGTATTGTAACCCCTACTAAGTTCTTTATTCATCGTGCATTAGTATTTATTACTACTGTAGCAGGACCAACACTTGTAGGTGGTCTAGCACTTAACCCTACTTCTGGCATTGCTACTAATGCTGCTGTAGTATCATCAGGTACTGAAATTGTAGGTGCAGGAGTGGCATCATTTAATCCACGTATTTCTGCTACTGACTCAGTAACTGAGGTAGACCTTGATTTAGATGCAGCAGGGTATCATATATTTGATCCACTAGTACAAGCAGCTATTGCACATACACACTTGTACGTGTTTGCTACTACCACTATGAACGGTGATGCATCTGCAGGTCGATTTACTGTTGAACTAGAATACTCAGTACATTAAGGGGGAATGATACATGTCAACTTCCGTAGGCACATTCCAACCTAACACGTTACAGTGGAGTGTACAAACAAAAGTAACCGTAGATAATACTGCAGGTAACACTGCACATTTTACCTGCACTGGTTTTAGAGTTGTACATCTTCACGCTGACCAAGAGTTTTTAATTAACTTTGGTGCTGCAGAAGCAAACTGTGGTGCTAACGATTTAGAACTAGAGGCAGGTAATTACACTCTTGCAATCCCTGATGCTATTGGGGATGCTGTTA
>Ga0208134_1001473_pt1 | contig 13451 bp, 15 predicted proteins | sample VirMetDEL_Mar_31_FD_184515 | JGI IMG/M metagenome (GOLD analysis project Ga0208134, IMG submission 184515) | Aqueous microbial communities from the Delaware River and Bay under freshwater to marine salinity gradient to study organic matter... | ecosystem: Environmental > Aquatic > Marine >... | reverse complement strand
CAACACACTGTCATCTTCGTCCGCAGACAAGTATTCAGTGATTGGATCAGCAAGTCCGAGGTTATCCCGCAGGAAGTCGGAGAAACGCGCTTCGTGTGCGTCGAAGGCAATGAAGTCTGTGACCGCGCCTTGGACCATAGCCTTGATGGCTGTACCTGATTTGGTTACTGTCTTGAGGCCTTTTAGAGGCTTACCACCAACAGCGAACCCTGTGACAAACTGAGCGACGCCTTCGCCCATACTACCAGCAACCGTGCGGGTATCTGGCATCTCAGGGAGTACTAGAGTTTCACCGATGAGGTCACGGGTCTGCCATGCTGGTACGTCGTCACGCTTCATCACCTCTTCTTCAGTGAGCCATTCGAAGCCATCGTTGCCTGTGTAGTAGACATCATGGCCGCGAGTGACTGCATTGCCGACACCCTCTGCCGCCCATTGTACAGTTTCACCCACCTCTTGCAGGCCGTTGCGTACACCACCTACGACTGCACGTGCAGCCTCGTCAACAAAACCCACGACGCCACTAGGGGCTTCCATGCTTGGTCCGTCTTCTACTGGAGAAGGCGTTGCCGCCTCCCCCTCTTGTGGCTTAGGGAAGACAGGTGCGCTAAACTTCACACCGTCTTTACCCACAAGCTCTTGCATTACTGCTTCAGTCATTTTCATGTTTCCTTAGTCGAAAGGGTTCCACCAGCTTCCACCGATCTTGCGGGTTGAGCCTGATGATTTGATGTATTCGTCGGTGGTCATGCCGCTATTCTCAGCTGCTTGCATTACCTGTGCGTCTGACAAAGATGCCAGAGGATCACTGCCTGCCTCAGGGCCACCGTCTGTGTCGAGTACAGTCGGCGTAGTTTCAGCATCTCTTACGACACCACCACCATACTCAGGTTCCTTACGCAGCTCACGGGCCTTCTTGCGAACGAACAGGCGTACCTTCTCTTTAGAGACGTCAGGGTTTTCTGCGACGTAGGCTAGGACTTCGTCAGTCAGTTCTTCTTCGAACCTGTTGGCTACTTCCCTGCCACTGACGACAACGTCCCTAGTGAAGGGGTCTGTCTTCTGTGTGAGGTCTTTAACTTCGGCGGTTGCGTTGTCTATCCAGTTGCGAACACCGGGGTCTCGTAGGAAGTCTGCTGCACCCTTACTGGTCTTAATAGCGGTCATAAGGGAGGACCCTACGTTGGAGTCGTACAGCCCAGCATTCACACCATCTACAACCATACGAGTAAGCTCACCATCATCCAGAGCACCCTGCATGATCTCGTTACGCATCATGATCACAGCGTTGTGGTCAGTTACTACTTCACGTTCATCACGCTGAATGCGCTTCTGGAACTCATATAGCTCCTGTGCCAGCTTGCCCTCACCCATACCGTTGGCCTCACCGATGATACCGGAGTGGTCACCGAAGGGGTCGTCTAGGATAGCAGCGAAGCCTGTTGAAGTTGCTGTGCGTTTGGCATCGGCACGTTCGCGTACCTCCCTTGAGTGGGCGCGATCCTCTTCTTCCCACGCTTCATCACTGATGTACTCAGCAGCCTTGAGGCGTTCCTCTTTCACCCACCCTACGTTACCGAGAGGGCCATTGCCTGTGTTGACATCGTCTAGGATATCCATCAGGGCAGCGTTCCCTGTCTGCTTTGCTTGGGCGATGATGCTCTCTACCAGAAGCTTGTTGACGTCCTTTGGGGGCAACCCGTTGGCGATTGCCTGTTGGGCCTCACCCTCAAGAGCGCGGGCAGAACTGGCGAACTTGTTATAGTACGCTGTCAGTGTTGTCCCGTTGCTGTCTGCGATGTCGCTCTTACCGCCGTTGGCCACGAACTTCTCAACACCACCCCAGCCACCGAGGTGACGGACAGCGCGGAGACCATCGCGGGAATACCCAAGCGCTAGGTAGCCGCTCTTGTCGATCTCCTTGTCCACTGCATTGATGTGCCAGACGTTGACCTTCTTCTGAAGAGCTTCGTCTGCGGCGAACTGTGCGACGGTGATGCTGGTTCCGTGGATGTTGTTGTAGTCGTCTAGACGAGCCTGGCCGAACTGCATCCAGCCTCCATAGCCTTCATCGTTAATGACACCGCTACGCCCAGAGCTTTCACTGTGGGTCATACGTGCGATGAAGTCCTCGACCGAAGAGCTGCCACCACTGGCACCTGTAGCGATCATACCAACAGCACCCTCAAACTCGGCAGCAAACTGACCCAGCTTCGCCTTGGCTCTGTAGGTCTGGTGGTCACCCATCATCTGGGCTGATGCCTGCATAGCCGTTGGCTGGAAGATTTCCGCAGTGATCAGAGGGTCAATGTCTTGGACACCAGCTGCCTGTGCGTAGGCTGCAGTCTGGGACGAGATCCACTCTTGGACAGCCTTAGGGCTATCGATAGCCTTGATACCACCAACGTCGTTCTGCCACTGCAGCTGTAGGTGGTTCTGTAGGCCCATGGCGACACGCTTGGTCTTTGTCTTAACGAGGCCACGCTGGAAGTGAGGAGAGGCACCTACCAATGCCGAAGCGTTGTCTGTCCCTTCAGCCGCATCACGAGCGCGTACCTGATCGATCAGCCCTTTCCAGCCTTCACGGTTGTTGTTCAGAGCATCACTAGGGTTGATGCTGTCTGCAGCCACGGCACCCTCAGCCTCTTCAGAGAGAGACTTTCTCTCATACTGAGTTTTGATGACTGCCTGCAGTTTGGGGTTAACAACGGAGAGCGTCTTGGACAACTCTTCCCACCCACTGGACTGATCCATCACAGGAGTGACGAACCGATCCACAGGTGCCGCTGTAGGGTTCAGCGAGGCTGTTGGTAGGATTTGATTGGCCATGTTGGTGGCTCCTTAGATTGTGTAATTGCCAGTGAACGGATCACGTACTTGGAAGGACTGAACTGTACCCATGGCGTCTGCACCAAACGATGCGAGTGTCCCGAAGAGACTAGGCGCTGGTTTGATCTGGCTCTGGGCTGTGTTCACGCGGCTCTCGGTCTGTGCCTTAAGACCCTCACGTGTTCGCTCAATCTGATCCGTCTGGAAGCCGAGCTGTTGCATCTGGCTGTCAGCGAAGTTGAGGTACTGGCGGTCGTAGTCCCCCATGAGTGCATCGAATGATAGGCCTGCAGCTTCACTAGAAGCGTTGGCTGTTGAGGAAGCAGACTGCGCCTTACGTCTGGCATCTTCTGTGCGTAGAGCGGTTGCTGCGGCCTCTTCAGAGCCACGGGCGTTGAGGTCTTCAGTCTGCCTTAGCATACTCTCAATGGCGCTTGCCTGTGATTGGGCTGCGTACTTGGCAGAGCTTTCGGCCTGCTTTTGTTGTGCCATGTAGCCTGCCCCTGCGGACAGAGCTGCAATGCCTAGGGATGCGGCCATCATGGTCTGCGTCGAGATCGTGGCGATAGCTGCTGTGATTGGTTCACACATCTGTCTGCGTCCTTATGAATGGGATGACGGGGATTTGACCCACGCCATAGTTGATCTTGGGTGTCTGGAAGGTGAAGCCCATGTGTTTAATGAGCCTCTGGTGTATCGTGTTGCGGGCATCGACCACGTTGTGGAGAAGGCCGTGTTTAGAGACCATCTCAGTGATCCAGCGGTTGCCCTCTGTCACGATCAGGCGGGCGTTGCCTATGATTGCTTTGGTGGAGATCATCCACACAGATGCCCCTTTGATAACAGGGACCACTCCAGCAATCAGCGCGATCTCTCCGGTCTTACCAAAGCCTGTCACGCAGTCGCTCGAACTGAAGAAGCCGATAGTCAAGGCCTCTTCAATGGAAAGCCCGGTGATTGACCGGACCTCCCTTACGTCTTCTTCACGGACAATCGGAGCCATGCTCGTCACGTCCTCTGCAATGGTGGGTCTAAACATACTACGCCTTTGATGTGTTGCGAGTGTACATCGCCTCCCACTCTGCTGCAGTGAAGGCGCTTGGTAGGAAGCTGTCGTTGACCAGTTTGATCCTGACATTGTCAGACTTACTGTTGACGCGGAACGCCACACGAGAACTCCTAAGAGCGATTGAACCTAGGACAGCTGAAGGTCCACCTAGTGAGGTGCCTGTGAAGTGGCGAACAAACGGAGATGTGCGCCCTACAGGGAGAACCTCAGCACGGAAGTATCCAGTGTTCTCGACGTGGACGAGCCAACGCTTGATCTGCAGACGACCAGCCAACGATGTGGCCACACCACCTGTACCTGAGGCTGTCTTAAGAACAGCTTGGGTAAACTCGTACTCGTGGCTGTACAGGATACCGACGTACAGCTTGGTTGCTGTGTAGTCGCCCATCACCGTGAACTCATAACCAGCCCCGAAGTTAGCACCTGCGATCACGTTGACAGACTGCCCTGCTGGACGGTTGCTTGTGCCGCTGGCATTGCGTGTTACCACAGTGATCTCAGCCACCCCCGGTTGGTACGGGAGCACAAAGGTTGTGGTGTCTGTGTAGACGTCGTAGGCGTTGACCGTCAGCTCTGCTTCAGTGACCCTGCGGTCCAAGCGGTAGACCATAGCCTCCCCTGCGTCTCTCTTGCTTTCAGAAACATCTATCGTCTCAATATAGACCCCATCTGCATAGTCTACGACCAGCACGAGCACGTCCTTGATGAAGTCTGCATTACGCACAGTTGCGCCTTCAGGCATACGCCACTCAGACCAACTCGACTGGAGCTTGTTGTTCCCCTGCCAGTGGTGCTTATACACCCACAGACTACGCGGTGTTTGTGATGTCAGAGCGACCACGATGTCAGCTGTCGGTGAGGACGTCAGGCATGTGATAGTTGACGGGATATACTCAGGCACGTGTTCTGTGATGTCAGCCGCATCTGTGGTGTTGGTGTCGTTGAGCACGTAATACTCCAGAACACCTGACCAGTCTTCACGGTCTACACCTAAGAACAGTGTGCGTCCCGCAGCTACTGGACCTGCTAGTCCTGCAGTCTGGTAGTTGCTGATCACTTTCACACCGGGAGGCTTAGATGCCAGCAGGTATTCATCAGCGATCTCGTACTGTGTCTGTGCTGAGAAGAGTAGTATCTTCTGGTTGAAAGGCACAGCGTACTGGAGGTTGGCGACAGATGAGCCTGAGGTGGCCACGTCGATCCTGCCATCGTCTAATACTTGAAGGACTGACTCAGGCATGAAGTTGAAGAAGTCTCCACGCTTTGACATGCTTACGCTGTCCCCTGAGAGGAAGCACAGGCGGCGGCGGTCGAAGTAGACATCATTGATCGTGCTGCCTACGAAGCTGGGCCACGGGGCGCTGTCCTCGTCCCCTGCTATGCGATCTCCCCAGAGTTCCTCACGAAGCTCAAAGGAACCATCAGGCATCCTGACGAGAACGTGGGGCATGGTGCTAGGGTCAAACTGGTACTCAATACCGGGGGCAACAGTTTCTTCCCAGACCCCATCATCAAAGGTGCGAGCTGCGTCATCTGGTGTGAACTTGAGGTAATACTCATCGAAGGCACTGCTGTCGTCCCCTGTCACAGTTACCATGTGGTCACGGCGTCCGAGGGCTGGCAGGTCCGTGAACCTCTGAACTTTATCCCTGATCAGGTCAGTGCTGTTGTTGCCATCATCGTCGTCGATTGTCACGGCAAAGTCTGTGAAGTCCCGCCGCTGTATCCAGATGATGGAGCCTGCCTTCTGGATTTCAAAGTCAACAAACAGGGAGGCGACCAGTTGTGAGTGAAGCTCATCTACCACTTCCTTGACCGAGACCGCTGGTGTTGGGTCATCAGAACGCATGGTCGTGTATGTAGCCTCTACCACACCTGCTACTTTGATCGTGTATGTCCTGTCGTATGCCACCTCCTTGATGAACAGTATCGAAGCGTAGTCATTCCCCGGAGATAGGGCAGGCAGCGCTTCGGCCACAATGCTGCGGTTCACGAAGAACGTGTAGTCGGCAACAGTGACAGCCCTGAAGTCAGACTTAGGGTCGGTCGATACTAGATAGTCTGTACCGTCTGGGTAGGTCACAGTCTTCTCAACACCGTCCAGATCGAAGACGCGGATCAACCTGTCCTCAGCGAGCACAACGTACTGCTCTGTGGCATCACGGTTGATCGTGTGGATGTAGGAACCGGACGCAGAACCTGCGCTGACCTTGGCACTATGTAGGGATGGAGGACGCTTGACGTTTCCCTGCACCAGAGAAGACAGCGCGTTGAGCTGGGCTTCCCCTTGCGAGGACATACGCATCGTGACCGCCTGCTGGCTCACCCCATTCATGAGGTTAGGGAGCTGTTCAGAGATGAGGGGCATTGAGGATGTTTCCTTTAACGGAGGTGGCTGAACTCTGGGGTATCCCTGAGCATGTTCAGATCAAGGTCATCAGAGTGTCGTTGGATGAGCGTCACACGCGCCATTGCTTCATCGCGGGCGGTGTACTTGTGCAGTTCCTCAGAACCCACTTCGGTATCGATGAGTTTACGGCAGGCGCGGTAGGTGATGTAGTAACGTGCTGCCTCTGGAAGCTCGTCAAACGGGAGACCAAAGATGATCGTCGCCTCTAGTGCATCAGTGAATGTGTATGTGTGGTTCTTCCGGTCATACGCACGGGAGCCTCGCTGCACAGGGTGTACAGAGAAGGTAGGCTTGAAGTCCACGCTCAGGGCGTTTGCAGGGATGTTGATCTCGCCGCTCACAGAGAGAGGGAGGGGGTAGTCTGTCTCTGTGTTGAACTCCCAGCCTTCAAGCTGGACAGCGTTGTTGACCTCAGAGAGAGTTCCGACTGCGTTAGGAATGTCGATGCCTTCATCAGACGACAGGGACGACACTGGTGTCTCACCGATAGCCCGAAGCATCTGGTTGATTGCCTCCAGCTCAGTGGTAGGCGTTGGGTTCTGGAGGGCCATGAGGCTCGTCCCTTTCGTCTAATGAAAAAAAAGGGACCAACGCGATTAAGCATCAGTCCCTTGGTTATTTATCGTAGGAGGTGGTGGTCGCCCTTAGGCAACTACACCTGTGGCCACTTCGATGGCGCACTCAGGACGCAGAGAGCCGGAACCCATCGCGTACTTGCCGACCATCATTGTACCTTGGTACATCAGTTCGAAGTCAGCACCAGACTGTTGCATCGCAAGGTCCATCAGTTTCACAGTACCAGCTGCAGCCTTCTGGAAGATCAGGCCGACAGTCGTGGAGAAGTCACCGTCGTAGGTGTTGTTCTCGCCAGCGACAGCCGCGACGACACCGGAAGGGATGTTGTTGGACTTGTGGATTTGGATGTTTGCGATCTCAGGCAGGGTTGCTTTCGCGTACTCACCACGGCCACCCCAGTCTTTGTTGAGGTTGTCCTTGTGTTGAGCCAGCAGATAGAACTGAGCAGGCTTGAAGGTTGCATAGCGCTCACCTTCCCAGACATCTTTCTCGTCGAAAGTCTGAGCGGCGTCGAAGAACATCGCGGACAGAACCGAAGCATCGGTCGCAGCTGCAGCATCAACCAGACGTGAGCCACCGGGAAGATCGTCGATCTTGTTGGCGGAACGTGCAGTCAGTGCGATAACGCGGGCGATCTTCTCGTCGAACGCACGAGACAGAGCAGCACCAAGTTGCTTGGAGTACTCAGAACGAACGTCGTAGTGGTTCTTGGCTTCTTCCAGTTCGTCGATGAAGACGTTGGAGATCAGCTTGTCGTCGATGTTGATTGTGGTTTCGGCGTGTTTGATCTTCTGATCACCGAGGATCGCGGTGCCTGCAACGTGATAGCGGGCGACTGCTTTACCAGTGTGGTTGAATGTCGCTGCTTTGCCCGAAGTGATAGTACGGACTTGGTGCAGAGGCATGAAGATGTTCAGCTCATTAAAGGCTGTCAGAACTTCGCCAGTGAATTGTGTGCGGAACAGCGCGTTAGCTGCTTCGTAGTCCGCAGGAGTAGCGGCGTTGACTACGCCGAGTTGGGACAGAATAGGCATGGTGTTATCTCAATATGTTTGATCTACAGGGAATTGCTCCTTGTTGACTACACACTTGCGTCGGCAGGGTTGTCCTCCGCAGAGGGCCAAGCTTGCTTATGCTTGTCTTAGGTGCCAGCTCGACTATGACGAAGTCGATGGTGGCTGCTGTGATCTGTTATATTGAGGTGGTGTTGTTGCCCAGAGAGATCGCCGGGGTCAGCCGCGAACTGACGCTTTCAGCCGTGTCTCTCTGTGCAATGGTGGAACTTAATTGGTATGGCCCACTACTTGCGGGCGACACCTGTCATTTTCTCAGCAGTCCGAAGAGCACCGAGGCCGAGCATACCCATAAGAACAGGGGCAAGGACACTCCAGTCGAACTTAGGAAGTCCTGAGAGATCGATGACCTCGTCAGTGAATGCCGTGTAGTAGATGAAGTAGCTCTGGATGATCGGGAACACGATGAAGGACAGACACAGTGCAACTGCACAGGTCCACCCCACAAAGGGACGCCAGCCTGAGACGAAGAGGCTGCTATGTTTAGCCTCCTCTGAGTTCACTGCAAGCTGCGCAAGCTCACCACGGTGGGCAAGCTCAAGCAACTTCAGCTTGGCGTTAGAGCGTTCCTCAGGGGTCGTGAACATCTCGTCGATGATAGGGGCAAAGCTCCCCACCAGTCCGGCGATGCCATTGAGGGTGCTAGGGTTCATCGTGTCTGTACCACGTTTGGAGACTTCATCAGCTTCGCCGCAACCTTGTCACGGAACGTCTGCGAGGTCTTGTACTCTGGCTTACGCATGTCCTCCATCATCGCATCAGCAGAAGCATAACCACCCTCAGCAGAGGGAGCACGACCACCAGCATCCAGATGCGCTTCAGTTCCTATATCCTTGAGGTAGCTGGCCTGTGCCACCTTCACAGCGTTCTGCACACGAGGCATATCACCGCTGTTGATCTCGGCATTGTAGGCTGCTTTCTCAGCATCACTCCAGCTATTGCTGACGTGGTCTTGGATGGTTGTGAACTGTGCGTCACCCCCAACCGATGCCTTGATCTTGATGATCTGGGCTTCTGTCACAGCGTTCTGGTTCGTCGCCGCGTTCTCAAGACCCTTGAGGTACGTGTCCGTCATCGCCTTAGGGAACCCTGCTTTCTCCAGAGCTTCGTATGAAGCATCACTGAGCTTCCCTGCGTTGGCGGTGTACTCCTTACGGACATCGTCGAGGTTCAGGTCTGCAGCTTTCAGTGCGTTCGAGACTGCTGGTCCATATGGACTTGCATCCTCAACATCACCCTCAGGCGTCTCAGCTGCAGGGGCTACCTCAGCAGGCTCCTCTTCAGTCACTGGTGGTTCTGCAGGCTGCTGGGATTTCACACCCAGCTTTGTTTCCAACTCAGAGTAAGCCTTGATCAGGTCTTCCTGTGTCTTGAACTTACCTGCCAGAAGAACCTCACCCTCTGTAGCTTCTACAGGCTGACCTTGGATCGTCACGTGGGTCATGTCTGGTGCAGCTACTTCGGGGGTCGCTTCAGCAGTGCCTTCTTGCGTCACTGGTGTTGTCATGTTCAGTAGTCCTCACGTGTTGCGCCGCTAGGCATCTTCTGGGTGGATTGGTCACGGACAGCCGTAGACAAGTCACCGGGGTTACTCAGCACAGGGCCGATAGCAGCCTCAGATGCCTGTGGAGGGATCGGGGTGTTCTTTGGCTTACGCGCCATTGGGTATTCCTTCTTGAGGGGGTGGGATCATTCCAGCCATCTGGCCTTTGGCAGCACCGCCGAGTTGTTTAAGCATCTCAGGTGCAAGCTGCTGTTGCATTGCAGTATCCTGTGCAGCCTTCTCTTGGGCTTTCCGTTCTTCTGGATCGATCAGGAGGTTCTCGGTTTCAATACCGTCAGCGACTGCTAGGCGGCTGGTCAGCTCATCAAGGTTGATGTACTTACCGAGGCTCTCTTTGCCTACGATCTCAGCTAATGCCATAGCGTACCGCATCAGTTTCTCACGGTCATGGCCACGGCCAAGGGCTGCGAAGCCTGTCACGATTGCTGGTTCAACGGTGTCGGGGAGCTTAGGGATTTCCCCAGCCTTACGCATAAGGTGCATCCGACGTTTCACATAAGGTAGCTGGAAGTCTTTCGAGAGGATGGAGTAGATGCCGCCGAGGCTGTCATCCAGCTCTTGGGCAACGAAGCGTACCTCTTCAGCTGTCACTCGTTCTGCGTCACGCATGACTTCAGAGTTGAGCATGAAGGCCAGCGCAAGGCGGCTTTCAATTGAGCGGATCATGTTCTCAGCAACACGAAGGTCAGAGGCCTTGTCCATACGGAGGACAGTCACATCTGTAGCGACCCCCGGCTTCACTGAGTTGTTCTCAGCCTTAGCGATCACGGATGCTTTGGTCACACCATGTGGGTTGACGAGCCACACAACCTTAGACCCTGCAATAGCAGCGTCACGCACGGCTGTGGTTAGTACCTCAAGACTGTCGAGGTCACCCATGTACAGCTCTACATAGCTGCGCCCATAGTTCTCTCCATCGACGCGCACGAAGCGGAGGAACATCCAAGGATTGGCTTCTTCAGGAACGTCGCTCTTTGTTCCAGCAACGATATGTCCTTCGACTTCTTGATGCCACTTAGCTCTGCCATCAGACACAGTGACGTATGTGTAGACCTTCACTGTGCGTTCAATGGTGTCCTTGCCCGCAGCTGTTGCGGCCATGGTGATGAGGCGCTGTGCCTCCTTCGACATTGAAGCTGGCGACATGTCCTCACAGATGATCGCTTCTCGTACACGGCCATCAGCATCGCGGACGACCACATACTTGTTCAGGTCATAAAGACGGGAGCCTTTCTCACCGATGAAGTACGCCACATTGCCTACTACGGCCAGATGCTTAAGTGCCTCTACGGTGGTCGTCAGGTCGCCAGAGTTCTCGACAGCACGTACAACGCCACGTTCGATAACCGCTAGACCCTTCTTGATCTCCGTCTCTTGTTTACCATTGCCTTCACTCTTGAGTTTCAGGGTGTTGATGTTGAGCTTGAAGAATGGTGTGTTTGTGGGAAGCAGGGACATTGCCATCTTAGACGCCAGCGTGTTTACACCACGCGCACCTAAGCTCTGGTTGGGGTCTTTAATGTCACCGCCCTGTGTAGGGTTCTTGCCCTGCATGAATAGCATAGGCAACGTCAGCTTCGCAGCCTTGTCACCCCTGCGGATAAAGTGTTCACGATCAGGGGTAAGTTCAGCATAGCGGCCTGCTGCCGACCCCACACCGGGATTGGTTGTATCAGTCATGTGATTTCCTTAGTGGAGGGAGGGCTGCGCGACTATCAGACTAGACGTGCGAGTAAGCTACCGAAGCCGCCACTGCCTGTGCTCTCTGGTGCGCCGGGGACATTCAGGTCCACGCGGAGCTGGTCGATGCCGTTACGGCTTGTAGACTGCGCATCTGGTTTGTTTGCTTGGGGCTTGGTTCCTGCACTCTTAATACTGCCTGCAGTCTCTGAAGCAGCGGGTGGTGCTGGAGGAACGGGTAGCGGATCGGGGATATCAGGTCCACACATTGGGGTTCTCCTGTTGTTCCTCATAGGCTGCGCGTAGGTGACGGATCACCACCTGATGACCGAAGACCTTCATAGGGTCACTCTTGTCAGGGTCTGCTGCGCGGTCTGGGAATTGGGTTTCGAGGTACTCAAGAAGCGCCTCATCAATAGTAGGGCAAAGGTCTCGCATTAGATGCTCCTCTGGAATGGTGGAACTCAATGGGTGGTGCGGGAGGGTGTCTCGTCTGTGACTACAACGGTGACTGTCTTCTTGTAGACAGCCCCGCATGTGCATTTGATCACAGGCTCACCGAAGTACTGCCGAGATATCAGGACTTGGCAGTGGTTGCATTTGAACTGCATCAGAGGTCTTTCCCCTCCAAGTGCATCTTGCGAAGTCTGCCGAGGAATAGCTCCATCTTGTTAATGTCATAGAGCACGTCCACGCCCTCCTTCTCACCGAGGCGATACAGAGCCTTGAACATGTTCCCACGGGCGAAGCTCATGGCACGGTGTTCAATCAGATCGTTCAGTTCCGTGGCACCCTTCGGGAGGAAGTAGTAGGTGGACGATCCACCATCGGACTTTACCTTAGGGGTCAGCGCGACAGGTGTCTCCCACACAGGGTGGGTTATACGTCTAGCTGTGTAGAAGTTGTCATCGGTTGCCATAAGATTGGCTCCTTAGTTGTGAAGTTGAAGTCTGAAGATCGGAGGATGCGGGCTACTCGCGCCTGACGTAGTGCCTCCTGCTCACCCAGCCCAGCAGCCACATAGTGAGACACAACGGCTTCCCAGATATCGTCGCAGGGTTCCATCGTATAGCGTGTCTCGGTCTCTCCCTTGCGGGGGCCACTCTTTAGGGTGTGCTCATATGGTTCCTTCTTTAAGCAACCGTCGATGATCTTCTGTGCAATGGTGTCACCTATGCCGGGACAGCCACTATACCCATCGGTCACATCACCCATCAGGGTCTGCAGCATATGGAACCTGTCAGCTTCTTCCTCAGAGATGTCGAGTATCTCAAAGGCACCTACCAGTTCAGCACCGTCTTCGTTGACGACAGCGCGTGTCCGAACGTACTTGCCGGGGATTGTCTTCATGTCCTTGTCGATGGACACGATGATCTTCTCACCAGAGCCACGGGTCGCAAGGATGCCCATCACGTCGTCGCCCTCAAGTCCTGGGACTATGATTGCGTCACGGTTTTCCACCAGCCATTCCTTGAGATGGTACAGGATCAGAGGCTTCTTCGTGGACTTGCGGTGTGTCTTGTAGGTGGGCAGTACGTCGAGGCGGAAGTTGTGGTCAGGGTCTGTTAGGCAGAGAACCACCTTATCAGCCTCAAGCTTCTCGGTGATGTCCTTGACCATGTCGTCAACCCGCTGCCACACGGCATCGAACTCAACGTGCCACGTCCAGAACCCCGGCTCCCACTCAATGGCGGTCTCAAGGGCAGACGCAGCTTGGTACGCCAGCACGTCGGCGTCGATCAGTAGTGTGCGTTTCTTGGTCATCAGAAGATGTCCTCCATGTGGGTTGTTGCAGCAGAACGCCCACCACACACAGCTTGGAACAACATCACTCGGTCATCCTTGTTCAGGAGGTTCAGGTGTTTGGCCACGTGTGTTGCAGTCGCGTATGCCCGGAAGCCTGCCCATTCACTGAAGATGATCAGGTTGAACTTGCCTTGACGTGCGGTGATGAAAGGAACTTCGTTGTTGGTACAGATGGTGTACTCAGGATCGTCATAGGTGACGGTCCAGTTCTTGTCCTCAAGAGCACTTCCGAATGTCTGGAGGCAATGCACACGCACAGCGAAGTCGATGTCAGTGTCTTTTACTTGGGGGTTGCAGGTGAAGTACGAGCCAGTTGGTGTCCAATCTAGAACTTTAGAACTGAGGGCTGTACCTGCAAGTGGGAAGAGATCGAAGGCGTCATGCAGTATGTTCATTGGATCATCTCTTTCTGAACTGCGTATAAGGACAGTCGTGGTTGTTGGG
>Ga0208134_1001470_pt1 | contig 13464 bp, 10 predicted proteins | sample VirMetDEL_Mar_31_FD_184515 | JGI IMG/M metagenome (GOLD analysis project Ga0208134, IMG submission 184515) | Aqueous microbial communities from the Delaware River and Bay under freshwater to marine salinity gradient to study organic matter... | ecosystem: Environmental > Aquatic > Marine >... | reverse complement strand
TAGTATCTTTGTGTCTGGATGGCGTCCAGCAACAGGTTGGATTTGTGTTGCCGGTATGGGGTTTAATTTTATTATCGTGCCTATCGGTAACTTTGCTTGTGCTTTGTCTGGTGTAGATGTTATAATGCCTAATTTAGATATAAGCGAAATGATGCCTGTATTATTGGGTATGCTTGGCTTAGGAGCTATGCGAACTGTAGAAAAAACTAAAAAGGTTGCAAGAGACTAATGACACCAGAAATGTTAGATCGTTGGAGAATTATACCACGGTTGTTTATGTTGACGATGTTAATAATGACATATCGCGTAGTAGAATGGTTTATGGATATTCCTGCCGATCAAGTTTCTATACCTCAAAGTGCTTTAGTGTCTGTAATGACAGGTGCTTTAACAGGTTCTTTTGGTTTGTTTCTTGGTGCAGATAAACAAACAGCAAGAAAAGAATGAATTACTTTACTAAAGAAGAATTGTCTTGTCAACATTGTGGTGCATATAAGTTCGATGAAGAATTTTTAAAGGTTTTAAATAACATTAGAAAAGAATGTAACTTTCCTTTTGTTATTAGCTCTGGTTACAGGTGTGTTGAACATCCTATAGAGGCTTCTAAAAGCCGTGTAGGAGCACATACAACAGGCTGTGCAGTTGACGTAGCCGTAAGCGGAGATAAAGCTTTAAAGGTTCTTGAAGTTGCCATGAAGCATGGTATAAAAAGAATAGGTGTGAATCAAAAAGGAAAAGGACGATTTATACATTTAGATATGGCAGAAGAGGCTTTTCCATCTCCTGCAATCTGGTCGTACTGAGGAATATATAAATGGCTAAAAAGCAAAGAGCAAAAAAGGTCGCTAGACATAAGAAGCCTCAAAGAGCTAGGGCATATACAGGCGGTTATCCTGATATTAAAATTGATGAAGAAGGCAAGCCTTATATGCTTGTAAATGGCGAAATCGTCTATTTAAACACCAGCGGTACTGGGGGTAATATTAAACTTGGTACAGGCGCAGTTACTGGTACACCTGAAACAGAAGATGGCTCTCTTTATGTTCCTTTTAAAGATTCTAAAAGAAAGGCTCCCGGCTCTTCTGTATGGGATAGCTTTAAATATCCAGAACCAGCCTCAGTAGAAGATCTCCCTACAGCAGATGATCTTCCTGAAAGCTTGCGCTATGTGCCAGAAACAACAGATGTAAATGCCGAAGAAGTATATTCTACGCCCGTTACAGAAATGAAAGAACCTACCAAAGTGACTATACCTGATCTTGGTAATGATGCGGATGAAGAAGATCGTGATGGTGCTAGTCGTGGAGGGATTCGTAGAGTAGCTTTAAATGCTGGAGGTCGTCGAAAAGATCCAATGTTAATACGGCTTGAAGAGGAAAATGAAAAAATACGAGTTAAAGAACAAACAAAAAAGCCTCCTATGCCTGAACCAGAAACAAAAAAAGAAACAAAAAAATCTACAGGGGCAACGCCAGAAACAACACTTAACAACATTCTTTCATCCGTTCAAAGCACAAGAGACCCTGTTGTAGCGAAAACGCCAGAAACAACAGTTAAGAACCTTGTTGCATCCGTTCAAAGCGCAACAGACCCTGCTGTAAAGATAACGGGTGGGGAAATGGGGGCCACGCAAGATGTTAAGGCACCTCAAATACAAAGTGTAAGTTCACTACCTTCTTATATTAATACATCTACAGCCCCTAGTGCTGGGCCTGCTGAAGAGGCTTCTGTTGTAACATCTTCCGCACCTACTACTGTAGACACTTCTACATATACAGCAGATACAATTGCTTCAGCAGATGTACCTACAGTAGATGCCGCCCAAGGTGAATTAAGTGAAGATGCTGTAGCTAGAGTAGATGAAAAAGAATTAACAGAAAGGGCTGTAGCGGCTAGACGAAATAGACTACAAGAAAAAGAAGCTTTAATAAAAGAAGCCGCACAGTACGAAATTTCTGAAGGCGCGTATGTTGATAAAGTTACAGGTAAGGTCACAGACGTAGCACCCACAAGAGAAGCAGAATTTTCTGAGAGAAAAGCTATTCTTGGTGATGCGGCTGAAGATGGAAAAGCCGCTGAAATACTTGATAAAGTAAATTATGAAGCGGTTAAAATACGTAAAGTAAAAGGTACAGCGGCTAAGGGTGAGGCGGCTGAAATGATTGCCGCAGTTGGAGAGATTCCTCCAGAGCTTAGTGCAACCATCGTAGAAGATCCTGCAACTGTAGAGGCTCAAATAGATGACGAGCCTATAGAAGTACGTGCGGCTATTGCGGCTTTACCTACAGAAGCTCTTGTATCTTCACAGATGGAAACACTTCTTGGTGGTATTGAAGACGGTGAAGTTCCTGTGTGGGCTAGACCAGCAGTAGAACAAGTAAATAGAATGTTAGAACAAAGAGGCTTAACAGCTTCTACAGTAGGCCGTGATGCACTTTTAAATTCTATTATTCAAAGTGCTATGCCTATTGCTCAGTCTAATGCACAAGCACTACAGCAAAGGGCCGCTCAGAACCTTTCAAACGAACAACAGGCCAATGTACAACAAGCTAACCTAGATGCACAGAGAAGGCTACAAAACACCGCCAATCGTCAGACAGCGGGTTCTCAGACGGCTCAGATGGCACAGCAGATGTCAGTGCTTCAAAGCCAGTTTGCACAGGACGCTATGATTACTTCTGCGGCTCAAACACAGCAGACAAAAATGGCGAATCTCCAAAACCAACAGCAGGCGGCGTTACAGCGTTCTCAGAATCAACAAGCCATAAATGCTCAAAACTTAGGTAACGAACAACAAACTGAACTAGCTAATCTTCAGTTTGAATTTCAAACCGACGCAACAAATATGTCTGCTGAGAATCAATCACGGCTTGTTGAGATGCAAACTGCCGCAGACTTTTTATCTAAAAATGCTGGCTTTAAGCAACAAATGGAGTTGGCAAATTTAAGTAACGAACAGCAAATGGAGCTTGCAAACTTAACGGCCAAAAATCAAACAGAATCAGAAAATCTGACGGCTGAACAACAGACAAGACTTGCAAACCTTGATTCTCGTATGAAGACTAATTTGCTTCAGGCTGAGATTGCAAATCGCATGAATGTTGCACAGTTAAATGCAGACCAACAACGCGCTGTTACAAATGCTTCAATGGTTGCAAACATGGATATGGCTCAGTTTAATGCTGACCAACAAGTTATTTTGTCGAATAGTAAGTTTATGCAGTCTATGACAATGCAAGATTTAAATAATCGCCAACAGGCTGTTATTCAAAATGCAACAGCTATGGCACAGTTAGACATGTCTAATCTTGATGCTCAAACAAAACTTGCGGCTCAGAATGCTCAATCTTTTTTACAGGTGGATTTAGCCAACTTAAATAACAAACAGCAAGCGGCAGTACTAGATGCACAAATGCAACAACAAACTTTGTTGTCAAATCAATCTATGACAAATGCCGCAAAACAGTTTAATGCTCAAAGTCAAAATCAAGTGGATCAATTTAATTCAAGCCTAGCGGCCCAAATAGACCAAGCTAATGTTGCACAAAAAAATGCTATGGCTCAGTTTAATGCCAGTGAAGCTAATAGACAAGCTCAAGCTGACCTTTCTGCTAGTACTGCGGTCATGACTACAGCCATTGGTGCTGATGCTACAGTTAAAAGTGCACAGTTACGAAACGACAGTGCAGAGCGTATTGCAGGCGCTCAACTGACTTTACAGGCTGAACAGTTTAATGCTGACCAAGATTTTAGACGCGATCAATTCAACACAGCTAATTCTAATGCCATTGCTCAAGCAGACATTGCTTGGAGGCGTCAGGTCTCTTTGGCTGAGACTGCCGCACAGAACGCGGCTAATCAACAAAATGCTCAAAACGCCTTTGCTTTAACTATGCAACAACAACAAAATGCTTGGTTAGTCGCTAGGGATGAAGCTAATTATTTAAATCAACAGTATGAAAATGAAGAGACTAGAAAGACTCAATTACTTGCAGTAGCTCTTGGTAACGAGGCGGCGGCTGGACAAGATGCAAAAACTACTACCAATTCTATGCTTACTATGATAGAACAAATGTTTAATTCTGGAACAGGAGGAGGCTAATATGGGCTTCTTTAAAAAAATATTTAAAGGCATTAAAAAAGTCTTTAAGAAAATCGGTAAAGGAATTAAAAGCGCCTTTAAAAAAATTGGAAAATTCATGGGTAAGATTGGCATTATTGGTCAGATAGGTCTTGCGCTAATCCTGCCGGGGGTCGGGCAAATGTTATCGGGAATGTTAGTTGGCTCAACAGGTGCTGGTGGTCTTGCAGGAGCTTTGCAGGGCATGGGTGCTGTTGGTCAAGCGGCATCTAGTTTTATCCAAGGGGCTGTAAAGGTTGCTTCAAACACCTCTAAGTTTTTTAGCAGTATTACTGATGGCGTTACTCAAGTTGTAGGAGATACAATTGGTGCAACAGCAAAAAGTCTTGGTATAAATGCTGATACTATGATTGGTAGCGGCTTAGACAAACTTGGCGTTAATATGGATGTTGATGGTTGGGGAGGAGTTTTTTCAAACGCTGAAAAATCTTTTGGAAAGATTACAGATGCTGGTAGCAATCTTTTTAATCTTGATCCGCTGTCTGAAATATCAGTTCCGCAAAGAGCATTAAAAGAAATTCCAAAAGATTCATTAATGAATGAAGCTCCTTTAAGAGAAGCCATTGATAGTGAAAGTGCACTAAATGCTTTGACTCAAGACAGACTCCAAACTGAAGCGGCTATGGCGCGGATTGGAGGAGAACCTTTGTTGGGAGGAGATCCGTTTGGCCCTGTTGGTACTATAGATGGTGTGACTTATATGAAAGGGCCACCTCCAGCGGCTGTAGCGAGCGGAAGGACAACCGCGCCTATAACCACAGGAACCACAGGCGTCCCAGATTATGTTGCTTCAGAAACATCTTTGCTAGATAAAGCTAGTGAGTTTGTGACTGGTCGAGATGTTGCAGGCAATATAGCACAAGCTAGAGCAGGCGTTGGGGAGGTTATAGCTGGTGCGCCAAGAACCGTTGCTGAAGGAATTCTAAACCGAGGTATGCAGGCATTAGGCTTGCAAGACGAATTACAATATAATGTAGTTCAAAATACTTTTGCTCCTCCAGCAATTGATATGGGTTCTATGACAAGTATTGGTCAAGATCTTTCTATGGGTCAGCCAGATCAGTTCTTTAGTGCTTATAGAGGCGAAATGGCTTCTAACCCCTATGGAGCTACAGCAAACTTTTTTAATATCTATCCTGAATATATGCAGAGGGCGTTAACCTAATGAACCAACAATATTATGATGTACTAATAAATGGTGGTAGGGCGATACCGGGATCTAGTCTTACTAGAGATCCTGATAATCCTGCGCCTTATGAAAAGCCACCAGAGTATGTAAGTATACATAAAGCGTCTGAATGGATTTTTTCTCAACTTATAGATGAAGATAATTATGAGCAACTAATTCAAACTTTGCTAGATGACATACCAATAATGGATGTTGCTCAAGTGTTGTTGTTTAAGGGTTTTACAGAAGGTAAGTGGACAGTAGATTTAATGATGCTTCTTGCAGAGCCAACAGCCTATATGATTTTGGCGCTTGCAGAAAGGGCGGGTGTTGATCCTGTTATTTTTAGGGGTGAAGATGAAGACGAATTACAAGATGAAATCTTTTTCGGAACTAAACTAACTCGTGAAAAAGTTGAGGCTTTACAAAAAATCTCGGCTTCTGATATTCCTCTTCCTTTTGTAAATGAAAAAGAAAAAGCTAAACTAGAATCTCTACCTACGGCAGAAGATATGGAAATTAAACCAACTAGTTTATTACAAGCTCCTGAAGAAGAGGTACAACAGTAATGGCTATTGAAGAGTTTGGACAATCCCTGCTTCAACAACAGCGCGATAGAAATCGGCGTATACGCAAGGATAAAGAAAAGGCGGCTTATATTGGTACAGGCGTCACGATATTAAAAAAACTTGCTAACACCTTTTTGGAAGAAAAAACTAGAAACTTTTTGCAACGTGAAGACTATCAATCAGCTAGGCAGGTTGCTAGAGGGGCTGATAATGCGAAGGCTTTTGAATTAGATTATAGAAAGCGAGTACAAGATTCAGGTAAGACTGAGTATCAATATGAACTTGAACTAGCAAAGCCAATAGCCCAACAGTACGTTCAAGAACAAAATCCAATGGCGCAAGGAAAACAATTTGATGCGCTTGTGAATGAGATGGCTTCTACAGTAGCTAGAAAAAAGTTAGGTTTGATAACAGAAATAAGAACTATTTCTCAACAAGCGCCTGAAAGCGGAAGCTACACTAATCGCCTTGACTTAATTCAAAAGCGTTTGAGGCCTTCTAATATTGAGCAGGGCGTCACATCTTTTTTGCGTGGTATGGTAGATGGTATGTCTAATGAAGACATGGAGCTACGTCAGCTTGCGGCATTAAAGGAATATAGTACTCCTGAGATTGAAGGGCCTTCTGGAACCATAACTCTTTCAGAGGCAGAACAGGCTAAGAGACTTAACTCACTCATGAATATGTACGGAAGGACTAGAAACCTAACCCTGTCTACAAACTATGCTGACAACGAGGCGGCGGCTGAAGCAATAAATAAAAGAATAAAAGAATTGCCTGATGGCTCAAAAACCGAAGAAGGTACAGTTACTGCAAATGTTAATGGGCAACAAGTTACTTTTATTGTCAAAAAGAAGACGATGGCTGACGGGTCTTCTACGTTTGTTGGTGAGCCTAGAGAATTTAATGAGCGAAGCGAGAAGGACTTGAGTGTTCTTCAAAAAGAAACAATTGATAAAATGGTCTTCGTAGCAGTAAATTATTTTGATAGAGATGTTAGGAACAAATTCTTTGCTGGGTTAGGTCAAGAAAGGGAAATTGAAAACCCTGACGGTGGGGAGCCTACAGTCCTAAAAGGCATTAATGGATTAAATGCTCAGACCCCCGAAGATTTTGCCAGAATGCAATATGATTTTTCCCTTCTTGCAGGCAACGTAGAAAATTATGCAAAAGATGATTCCCTAGCAGAAAATCAAGCCGCCATATTAAAACTTATTACTCAACTAACGACTAATGAACTGTTTAAAACTTTTCCGGCAACAATGCGCGGTGAAGATCCTCAAGCCATAGGACGATTAGCTACTAATATGGCTAAGTTTATAAACAACTTTCAAATAGAATTAATGGGTGACGCGCAGATTGGTGGAACTGATGAATTTTGATGATGGAATCTGAGAGACTTTAAATGGCTAAAAGATATCGAACAGAAGTTACGCTTGCTGGTGGTCGTGTAGTTTATGTTGAGCATGATGGCACTCTATCTGATGATGAAATCAAGGCAAGGGCTAAAGAGCAGGGTCTTTTAGAAGCATTTAAAAAAGAACCTGAAGAAGCACCAGAGCCTGCACAAGAGCCTTCTGAGCCTCCAGAAGAAAACCTTGCGGCTGACCTTACTCAAACCCTTACGCGCACAGCTATGGGGCCAGTAGAGCTAGGCCAAGATCTTATCAATGCCGCGTGGAAAAATCCTCTAGGTATTGCAGGCAATATGCTGGGCGTCAAAAACGAAGAGGGTGAGCTAATACCTGAAGAAACAGTCACTAAGTTTAAAAATCTATTAGTTGATAATCTTTCTCAAGGTATGCAGGCATACGGCGCTGACGTAGAAAAAGAAGATATTATAGAACCAGAAACAGGCGACTACAAAGAATACTCTACTCTTACTGGTGGGGCGTCTATGATTCTACCCTACCTTGTGGTTGGCGCGGGTGCATATAAAACCGCAAAGCCCTTTGTCGAGAGCGTAAGTAAGTTGCCTCAACTTGCTCAAACTCTTATGGCTGGTGGTATGGCGTCTGTAATTACTGAGAACGCTTTGTATTCTGATGATCCTTCTGAGACTGTTGCTGGGATTGTTTCTGATCTTGACGAAGAAGGCGTTATTCAATTAAAGCAAAACACAAAAGACTTTGTTGAGTTTTTTCAAATCAAAGAAGATGATGATGCTTTGGACAAAAGAATCAAGCTTAGTCTAGAAGCAATGTTTTTATCTGGCGCTTTTGATTTAGGTTTAGAAGGTCTAAAGCTAACTGCTAAGGGCGGTACGGCTTTAGGCGCTAGAATGCTTGAAGTCTTTGGCGTATTGAAAGGCCAAAAACTAAGTCCCGAAGAACAAGCAGAGCAAGCCCTCAAGATGCTCAAAGAGGCTAGGGAAGAAATACAAATTTCTAGGATAGAGCCTACAGATACTATGAAGTTTTCAGAAACTCCTGAAGGCTTGGCTCAAGTTGAGATGCAACAGTCTAGTTTTATAAACAGGTTTTTAGGTAGTTTGTTTACGTCGAGAGGATACTTTACTCCATTGGCATTTAATATGCACAGAGATAAAGAGTACGCGACTAGACAGATTATTCAAGAATCTGAAAACATAGCTATGCGTCTGCAACGATCATTGAATAGTCTTGAAGAGAAGGGCGAAGTAACAGATAAAGTTCGTCAGGCTCTGACAAGGGCATATGACTTTGAGCCAAAAGCCACACTACAGTTTAAAGCTAATAAGATGGGACTTCCTGTTGAAGTAGCCGAAAATGTCTTAGAGGCTAGAGAATTAATTGATTCGCTGTCTTCTAGGATTGTTAATTCTAATATCCCAGATAACAATATTAAAAAAACAATTGAAGATAATGTTGGTCAGTATTTGAGGCAGTCGTACAGGATGTTTGAAGATGCTCGTTATACTCCTGACGATGCTGTTGTCAAGAGATTTGTTCAGCAGATTCAGAACATGAAGATGAAGACAGCTATGGAGGCTGGGCCTATAACTCCTGCTGAAATAAAGAGGATGGGTGAAGAGGCACAAGGCATAGTCGATTCAATTCTAGACGGTGTAAAAGGATCTAGAGGAGATGTTTTAAAATTTTTTAGAAACACGACTGCTGAAAATAGAAAAATACTTTTAGAACGACAAGATCTTTCAAAGACAGCCAAAGAATTTTTTGGTGAGATTGAAGATCCATCTGAAGATGTAATCTTAACCGTTACTAAAATGGCAAGGCTTGTAGAAAACAACAGGTTTAATGAAAATTTAAAGGGTGCGGCCCTTGGAAAATACCTTTTTGAAAAAGAAGTTATTGATCCAAAGACGGGGAATGTTATAAGTGGTGGGCCAGTAACAAGGACAAGCGAAAGAACTGGTAGGTCTATAAAATATAATGCTAAGTTAGATATTCCCGGTAGCCCTTTAGATGGGATGTATACTACAAAACAAGTTAAAGCGGCTTTAGAGGGTTTACAAGATGATTTTCTTGCTGGTAGTGATGGCATAGGTGCTACAATTTTACGTGTCTTTTCTCGTTTAAAGGGTGAAACTCAAAAATCTAAAACTGTACGCAGTATAGGTACTCATATGCGTAACATTTTTGGTGGCGCACAGTTTGGTTTAGCAAATGGAATTATTAATCCTTTCCATAGCGGTTCAAATTCTTTGAAGGCTATTGCTAATCAGCAGGGTTGGTTTTTTGACGATAAGTCTTTAAATGATTCCTATCAAAGATACACTCGCTTAGGTGTCATTAACACCAGTGTAAAAGTAAATGAGTATAGAAGAGCTTTAAGAGATTTCAATATAGACCCCAAGGGGTTTACGGATAAGTTGCCAATTAAGACTCTCAAGAAAATAGATGAGGATGCTGAAGCCGTCTATATGGGAACAGACGATTTCTATAAGATGAATGCCTTTGAGTATGAACTCAAGACTTTGAAAAAAGCTTTTCCTGATGAAAGCGAAGAAGTTTTAGAAATGAGGGCGGCTCAAATTATTAGGAATACTTTCCCAAATTATGACTTGGTTCCTCCTGCTGTTAAAAATCTGCGATATCTTTTTGTAGGAAACTTTCCAGCCTTCCCATCAGAAATTATTAGGACAAGTATCAATATTGTTAAGCAGGCCGCTGAAGAAATAAATTCTGGTAATCGTGTAATAGCGGCAAGAGGTGCAAAAAGGTTGACGGGCTTTGCCGCTCTTCCTACAGCATTTGAAGTAGGTGCATCACTGTCAAGTGAATATCTCATGGGTTTTGATGAGGCTGAAGCAGAAGCGGCACAAGCCAATAGCGAAACGCCTTGGTCTAAAGCCACCAGAATCCATGTGATGATTGATGGTAAGCCTGCGACAATAGACACGCGCTTTATTGATTCTTACAATACTATAAAAGAGCCTATCCAAAGAATATATGGCGAAATAATTTCTGGAGAACGGCAAGGTAAAGAGCTAGATGAAGTTCTTTCTAGTGCCGCAGAGCAAGCTTTAATATCTTTAGGCGCTCCTTATGCCGAACAGTCCATACTAACAGAAGCTATTGTTGATATAAGTAGTGCTGTTAAAGGTAGGTTGGCAGGCAAATCAGTTAGGGCTTCAGATGGTACTGTATTAACAGAGCCTGAAATGCCGTTAGGCGAGTTTTTTGGTAATGTAACGATAGAGCTATTAAAGACCTTTGAGCCGGGAACAACGACAGGCATAAGAAATATTTTTTCTGATGAAAAGAAAGCCGCTTTTGACAGGCCCAGAAGAGATCCTTATTTAGAAACGCTCGCTCTTGCTGGCCTTAGAATAACCCCAAGAAACGATGATGAGACTGTTTATTATGCCGCTAGAGCTTACAAGGGCAAAGGTAATGATCAGTCTTCAGCTACGCCAAGCTTTAATAAAGATGCAGAAGAAGTATTGCAATCTTTTGAAAGAAGGCTGTCTGGTGATTACAAGGCCCAACAAGATTTGTATGACACAGTGCGTAGATCTAGGCTTTTGATTGGGGATGTAGCGACTGAATATGAATTAAGAAGGGCGGGTATTGGAACCGATCAAAGGATAGCTTTGTTTAACAATCGTCCTTACTTTACAGACTACGTAAAAAATAACTATCTTGATCTTGTAAGAAAGACAGGGATTACAGATCAAGAAAAATACTCTGCTTATATACAAAACCTCTACAGCATTCAAAACGCTTATGAGCAGACACCACTTACGAAGGTTGAGGAGCGTCCAAGGCCTCCTTTGAGATCTGCTTATGGTAAAGGCGGTGAAGTCTACAACGTCCCTCAAGTTCCTGTAGAGCCTGATGAGCGCATAGACAGGATGACAGGACGGCCCTACGACCAGCAGGCTGGTGGGGCTTTCATAGACGAAGAAGATCGTCAAGGCTTTGCGGCTGGTGCGCTTGTTAAGCAACTGTCTAGGGTGCTGTCTAAGGTTGGTACTGAGCCAGCAGTCAATCGCGAGTTAGCTGAAGAAGACTATGTAGATTTTAGATCTGCTTTTGAGTCTATTGAAAACCCTGAAGAGTGGCAGGCTCAAGTAAAAGAAGCCGTAAAACAAAATCGGGCTGTTGATCCGGTTGTAATTACTCCTGAACTAGAGGAGTCTGCAAAACAATTTGAGGCTGGCTTGATTACTCGTGGCGAACACCTTGAAAACATTGAGATGTTTAAGCCTATTAGCGAGTATACAAACCTACCCGTAGATCCTACAAATAAAGAACTTGTTTTTTCTCTCAAGCCTGACCAAAGAGTCAACGGTAAGTTTGTTTTAGATACAAAAACCGCCGAAGACTTTGGAGTTTCTAAAGCAGAGCTTGCGAAAGGCGACAAATTTAATGGCAGACTAGATATTCCTGCCTATAAATCCTACGACACTTGGCTTGTTGCTGGTACTTCTAAGCCGGGGCAAGGCACAACTTACGCAAAGGCTGTTCACTATGAAGGAAAAGATGGTAAGCCCGTAAGATTTCTTGCTAGTGAAGCAAAGGGTATGCGTATTCTAAAGGGCGAGGATGAAAAGACAGGCTATGCAACAGTCTCTGGGTGGGTGAAAGACTTAGATGCAGAGAAGATACGGATGCAGGCAGAGCTATATCTAAATGATCCTGATTGGACGCAAGTAGGTTTTGATCCGCGCAGACAAACCCCATTCTATGTTCGCGAAGAAGGTAAGTTAAAGGGGGTTCCGGTTACAGAAGCAGACGAGGTTATTCAGATAGGCCCATTAGTTCTGGCTAAAAATGTTGTAATGGATTTAGAAAGAACTAGCTTGAGTAGTGGTGGTATCACAAGGCGCTTTGCAGTTGCCAAGGGCGGCAAGATAGACAAAAAGAAGATGGCCTGTAACAAGCCTCGACGCACACCCAACCACCCTAAGAAGTCTCATGTTGTTAAAGCCTGCAAAGACGGCAAAGAAAAGATTATTCGTTTTGGTGAGCAAGGCGCTAAGACTGCTGGCAAGCCAAAGGCTGGTGAGTCTAAGCGCATGAAGGCCAAGCGCAAGAGCTTCAAAGCCCGTCACAGAAAGAACATCAAGCGTGGCAATATGTCAGCGGCTTACTGGGCTGATAAAGTCAAGTGGTAACGATACATAAGATTGTATGGCGTGATGCCTCTGGAGGCTCTAACGTAGGTTGGAGGGACATAGAAGAACTAAAGAAGATTACTTCAGCCTTAGCAGTCTCCTGCGGAATCATTGTTTACGAAGATGAAGATACAATAATTATATGCCCACACTTTCTTATTGAAGATGGGGTAGCTGTTCAAGGCGATGCAGAAATAGCCATACCAAAGTCTTGGATAATTTCAAATGAAAAAATGTTAGGTTTTCCACCGGGAGATTAAAATGACTGTAGATATAAAAAAACTAGAAAAAGAAATGACACCGCAAGCAAGACCAACAACAATTCCGGGAAAATTTGTAGATGCGGTTGTTGGCGCGGTAGCACCAACGGGGATAGGTGTTCTTAATACTGCGGCCTCATGGAGTCCAAGCCATAGCTCAGTAGGAGAATGGGTTGAACAAAACATAACCGGTGCGACAGCTACACCAACCTCTTCTACAAGCCCTAGTACACCAAAATCAACTAGAACAAAAGCTCAACAGGCAGGAGATCGTCAATTTGCCCTAAATATTGCAAAAGATACGAAGGACACTTCAGCATTAGAGGGGCCATCAAAGACTGATCCTACTTTTGCTCGCGGAGACTTTGATCGTGCGGGTAGAGCTAAAGGCGGTGTGGTTTCTTATAAGTCTATATCAGATATGAAGTAATAATATGGGAGATTATAAAAGAGCGGCACAGATGTTTTTAAAATTTGCAGGGCCACTAAGTCCTAGCGGCAGAGCAATGACATTTTTAAGTAATGTCGGAGATCTTGAAAAGTCTGCAATGCCTTCATCAGGTTCGGCACCGCCTAATACACCAACAATTACACCTACTGTAAGAGCCATGAATGAGATGGAGCAGGCTATGGCAAAGCAAGAGATGCGACAGCGTAAGGCCGTGGCTAAAGGCGGTGTGGTTTCTTATAAGTCTATATCAGATATGGAGCGCGGTAGATGAAAAGTATACACGATTTAGAAAAAAGACAGCAAAAGGCTATTG
>Ga0208134_1001468_pt1 | contig 13497 bp, 3 predicted proteins | sample VirMetDEL_Mar_31_FD_184515 | JGI IMG/M metagenome (GOLD analysis project Ga0208134, IMG submission 184515) | Aqueous microbial communities from the Delaware River and Bay under freshwater to marine salinity gradient to study organic matter... | ecosystem: Environmental > Aquatic > Marine >... | reverse complement strand
TTGGTAATGAAAAAAATTCTTCAACTTGGAATAGCTATAAATCAACCACGCCCTCAGAAAACAATAATGATGACTACGAAGATGATACTTATTGGCCTGTTGATGGTAATAGATATGGGCTAGATCCTCAGTATGCCCAAGTCAATGGATCTTTTTATATAGACTGTAGATTAGGAAGAATACATTTTAGCTCTAATTTATCTGGAAAAACTGTGATATTAGATTATATAAGCGATAGTCTTGGGACAGCGGAAGAGATGCAAGTTCATAAGTTTGCGGAGGAAGCGATGTACAAGAGTATTGCACATGCAATATTATCAACATCTTCTTATGGCCAACAAGTAGTGCCTAGATTGACAAGAGAAAAATTTGCAGCAATTAGAAAAGCAAAATTAAGACTATCAAATTTAAAACTAGAAGAATTAACTCAAATACTTAGAGGTAAATCTAAGCAAATAAAACACTAGTATATGCCGGAAATTAAAAATAATTTTCTACAAGGTAAGATGAATAAAGACCTTGACGAAAGGTTATTACCTAATGGACAATATAGAGACGCGTTAAACGTAGAAGTTTCAACTTCAGAAAGTTCAAACGTTGGTGTTGTAAAAAATATTATAGGTAATCATAGATTAGAAGATCTTATACCAAGTGGATATAGGTGTGTTGGTAGCGTTACGGATGAAAAATCAAATAAATTATATTGGTTTATTTCTAGCTATGGCGTAGATGCTATTATGGAATACAACCTAGAGGGAAAGAAAACTTCATTTGTATTTGTAGATTTGCATGCTGGTACTTCTGAAGCTGTTTTAAAATTTTCTGGTGGTATAATTACTGGTATAAATATAATTGGTGGTTTATTATTATGGACTGATAATTTTAACGAACCAAGAAAAATAAATATAGAAGAGTGTAAAAAAGGAACAACTGACCTTAATAATCACACTCAATTAACGTTTAAATACGGAGGTTTTAACGGCTTAACTATAGATATTATAACAGATAGCACGGAGGATCCTTTTGTTATACTAGAAGAAGGAGAGCGTGTTTGGTATGATTCAAAACAGTTAGACGCTATGCTTGGTACAGACGCAGTTCCTTTTGGTTTTACAAGTAGAGAGCATACCGTTAAACATTATAGAGGAACTGAATATTTAGGGGTTAAAAATATAGTGGTATTTAACGATCTTTCAAGCTCTGGTATAGGAACTTATTTACATGCTGTAGATAATTTTACTGATTTAAACATTGATAGTAACGCTTGGGAAAAAGGTGATGTAATTTTTGGTAATGATGTTACTATAGATATTGAAGAGCGACATATTACTGTTATAAAACAAAAACCTTTAAATGCTCCTTCTGTAAAAATAAACCACACAGAAGACACGAATAGCACTAGTAACATTCCTAACTTATTCGAAACAAAACTACCTAGATTTTCTTATAGATACAAATATAGAGATGGAGAATATTCAGCTTTTGCTCCTTTTACAACACCTGTATTTAACGCTAAATATCCTAAAGATACAAGTGTTTCTTTTGATACAAATGTGTTTTACAATCAAGACAATGCTTATGATATAAAAGAGCCTTCTAACAAGGCTATGGTTAACTCTATACACTCTGTAGAATTAACTGATTTTATTACGGCACAAACGCCGGAAGACGTTATTGAAGTGGATATCTTATATAAACAAGAACAGTCTAATGTTATATATTCAATTGGCACAATAAAACATATAGATAGTAGATGGCATACTTCTAGTAATTACGAGGGGCTAGGTATTGATTTGGGATTAGGTAAATCAAGTGAAATAAACACTGGTACCTATGAAGCAATTGGCTCTCTTACAAAAGGTAATTATATTGTAACTACAGAAAATATTTATGCCGCTTTACCAGAAAATCAATTATTAAGACCCTGGGATAATGTACCTAAAAAAGCACAAGCGCAAGAGGTTACTGGTAATAGAGTCGTATATGGTAACTATTTACAAGGTTATGATATAGAAGAAGATGTTGAGATTTTAGTTAATTACAATGACAGGCAAAATAATTTAGGAACTTTTGATACTCAAGGTTTGCCACATATAAAATCCCAAAGAAACTATCAACTAGGCGTTGTGTATTGTGATAAACACGGAAGAGAAACGCCTGTGTTTACTTCTACAGACGGCGCTGTAAATATACCTTGGCAAGATTCTGGTGGTAATAAAAACGCAAGCAGAAGTCTTCAGTTAAACTCAAGTGTAACAAATAATTTTCCAAGTTGGGTTGATTCGTTAAAGTTTTTTGTAAAAGAGAACTCAAACCCTTATTACAACTTAGCAATGGAAAGAGCTTGGGTTACTAAAAGCACTTATGAGCTAGATGACTCTGAGGGACATCTTTATATTTCTTTCCCATCTTCTGATAGAAACAAAATAACAGAAGAAGATTACATAATATTAAAAAAGAAAATAGGTACTGGAGAGCAGCAAATTTCTACTGAAAACAAATACAAAGTTATTGATATTAAAAATGAAGCGCCTGAAGCTTTAAAATATCAATTAGTAAATCTTGGCGCAAAAGCAAATGACACTAATAATGTTTTAGCATTTGAAGGATCAACTAAAGATAATTCTCTTTTTTACAAGCCTGAGTTTCGTCCAGATAAAGAAACAAATAAGCTTATTATATCAGAAGACTGTTGGAAGTTAAATGATTCTGGCACTGTAAACTCTGTTGACACGGCGGGATCAGATTATAGAGCTTCATTAGTTGATAATGAAACTGAAGACGGTGATGCTTTAAATGTTAGCGGTTTGTATGTTTCTTGGAGAAGAGTTGGTGTTGATAATTCTGCATCTAAAAAATATAGAGTTGTAGGTGGTTTTAAAGTTGGAGATACTAACGGTGCTTATGTTTTAAATCTTGAAAACGAAATAACAAGTATAGACGCTGATATAGCTCACATTAACGGCGACTCTTCTACCATTAAAGACAACTTACACCCAGATTTAGTTTTTCAAGTTGAAAAAAGAGAATTAAGAAATGAAGAAAATTTTGATGGTAAATTTTTTGTTAAAATATCTAAAAACCAAGTTACTGATTTAATACAGTCTGGAAACCCCGTGAGCATAACTGATCAATATCAGGTTACTGCAAAAACTTCTAGTTGGTACTGGCAGGATGATGTTGCTTCTGGTACACCGTCTATTTCAGTACCAGGAGTAGGTGGTACACCGAGTAATTACGGGCTTTTAAATTGGAATGGTTTTGATACTAGCCCAACAGGCACTGATAGTATTCACGACGCTGCTAACAATGTTGTTGGTGACGAACAGGTAAACAGCGAGGAATTAAGAGTTACAGATTATCACGAGCCATGGGAAGGTATACAGGAAAAATTTGGATCAACATTTTTTATAGATTCTATGCACATGGCGGCTGGACAAAGTGATGCCAGTGATTATGCCAAATACTCTTGTATTACTTGGGCTGGTTTAGGTGGGGAACCTGGTTTAGTTGATCACGTGGCTACCTCTACAACAGAATCAGCTTGGAGTTATCCGCCGTTAAAAACTTGGATAACAGAGTTTGAAGATATTTCCGGATTAAGAGATAAGTTAAAAGCTAATTCCGTTTGGTTTGATGGTGATTTAATATCTACTTCTCTTTTAGTGCCAAAAGCAACGGGTTTTTACGAGAAAAGAATTGATGGGTTTGTAGGTCCATTGCAAAAAGTTGATAGATACACTCACGATGAAGATCCGTTAAACGCGCCTAATATAGAGACTCCACTGCCTGATCATATAAATGGTTTAGAAGGATTTGTAACTACAACTGAAACGCATGCTACTGGCCCTAGAAGATGGTTTAGCGGTATAAAAACTAGTTCTACAGAACACGGAGTTGGTAGTGATACTAAAACTTACTCTAGTGATGGAGAAGTTGGAAGGCATTTTATGCACTTGTCATTTTTTGCGCCTGGAAAAGATTTACACGATGGTGAATTTGATGGTTTTGATCCAGCTAGTAAACAAGCTATATATGGCGAGGATTCGTGGTCAGCACAGCTACAAGGGATATGGGGTGGTGGAGTATTTACGGGTGAAAGTAATACGCAAAAATTTGGAACAACAGGTAGTTCAAGCACTAAGCATTTGCATTTACCCATGGAAACAAATCACAACTCTTCTAATGCGTTTCAAAGTAAAGCGCCTGGTCCTGGTGTAGGACACGGTTATAACGAAGAGTATAAAGAATTACATGAAAGACAATGGGATCCTACATTTAATGATGATGAATTAGTTGACAACAAAATTCGTGATTTTATAAGAAATTTATATCCAGGTTCTCAATTTAGATTTAATAAAGTTACATCTGTAAATGTAACTGATACGGTTAACATGACTACCGCTACAGTGGCTGCCGGTGGTGATATTACTTTAGATACTAATTTTAGTACTACAGGTATTAAAGTAGGCGATGTTGTAACTGCGGAAAATCCTACTGGCACAACTTCAATTCCAACTGGAACAACTATTACAGCTACAAACGTTGGTAGTGATGAAAAAGTTATAACTTTGTCAGAACAAATAACAATTGAAGATGACGAAACGCTAACATTTTCTTCTCCTGGCGCAACCGATACCGAGGTTTATACTATTAAAAAAGTAGCTATAAAAAAATTGTATAACCACACCTCTTGGAGAAAGCCTTATAACAGACATATTGAAAACAAAGGTTATATTCACAATAACGACCAAGATCTTGCTTATCATAGTGTAGAACAAACCGCTTTAAGCTGGTTAGACAGTACCAATGAAGATGGAAAAGCTACTGGAAATACAGCCACTACTGCCACAGAGGGTTTTAAAAATAAAATAGTTCAATTTGGCGCGGCTAATAATAGAAGAATTTGTTACATAATTGAGCTAGATAAAAACCCTACAGATAGCACTAGCGCTTTTGGAAATCCTTTAGCGGCTATAGATGTGATGACTGCTGACTATGCAAGTAATAATTTTTGTGATATAGAGTTTTTAGATCCAGTGCAAGATATTTTACTTTCTGATTTAAACAAGTTTCCAGCAATATGGGAAACAGATCCTAGGAAAAGTGATGTAGACTTAGATATATACTTTGAGGCCAGTAACAATATACCGGTAAAAATAAACGGCAAAACAAACGAGTTATTCGCGCCCGTCGGATGTACGGTTGAAGTGTTAAACTCTACGATTACAAGTTCTTCGATAGTGCAATCTTGGGATGGTTTTACCGCAACTCTACATCCGGGTCTTGTTAAATACGATGTAGACGCAACTGGTGTTCAAACTGAAATAGATTATTCAGATTTATCATTTAAGTTTATTAGAGAAGACGGTAGTTACACCATAGCAGAAGCAGATACTCAAATATCAGACCCGCTAGAAGACGAATACAAAGCCAAGTTTATATTTAAAGAAAATATTGGTGATGTACTAACGGTTGGTCTTAGTTGGTATAATTCTTTTTCTTTTGGTAATGGTATTGAGTCTAACAGAATTAGAGATGATTTTAATGAGATTTTTATTGTTAATGGCGTAAAGGCATCTACAACCACACAGGAAACGTACGAAGAAGAAAGAAGAGCAACTAGTTTAATATACTCTGGTATATACAACTCAAACTCTAGCGTAAACGATTTGAATCAGTTTATAATGGCTGAAAAAATCACTAAAGACTTAAACCCGACATTTGGTAGTATTCAAAAACTATTTCAAAGAAGAATCAGTTTAATTGCTTTTTGCGAAGATAAAGTTGTTAGCATAACAGCTAACAAAGATACTATATTTAATGCTGATGGAAATCCACAATTGGTAGCTAGTAACAAAGTTCTTGGTGATGCAAATCCTTTTTCAGGAGAATATGGTATTTCTAAAAATCCAGAATCATTTGCGGCTGAATCTTATAGAACTTATTTTACAGACAAACAAAGAGGTGCAGTTCTTAGATTATCAAAAGACGGTTTAACACCTATATCTAAAGCCGGTATGCATGATTGGTTTAGAGATAACTTAACAGAATATAATTCTTTAATAGGCACGTATGACAGCTACAAAGAAGACTACAACCTAACATTATCTAATAATAATTTCAGCATAAATTTACTGCAAGACGCGTACTTAGAAGAAAGTGGAGATCCTATTTTAAATTTAGATGTAACTAACAGAATACAAAATCCCGGGGTAAGTAATGGTGTTCCGTTTCAATATTTGTACGAAACAAATGATGTGCTTAATATTAATGATCCATTAAACCCTTTTAATTGGGATGATTTTTTAGCTCGTTCATACGATTTAACTAGTTCTACGTATATCGTGCATCACGCAGCTATTGGCGTTGGTGATTTGCAAAGTCAAGTTGATGAAGTGTTTATTACAAATCCAATTCAAGAACAGCCGGTTTTTTTTGGAGGCGGAACACAATCTGGATTTAACAGTGATTTAGCTAGTAGTGGTGGTTTTTCGGGACAAATGATATCAATGGATATTTTTAGCAATTCTATTCTTGCTGATGATGGCGATTTAGCTACAGAGGAAAAAATAAAACAACAACAGACTCAATTCAATAACACTACTGATGCTAGTGGGGTTACTACATCAATAGAGTTAGACAACAATATAAATTCATCTTTAGACATTGCTTATTCCAGCGCGGGCAGTTGGTTAGGTAGTCAATTTAATGGTGATGGCATAGGCCAAAGATGGCACCTTTCCGACGTTAATGACACGTTTTATAATCATTCAGCAGCCGGCGTTCAGTACCAAGTGCGTATTTTACCAGATGGTAGCGATATGGGTGCAGATGCAAATACAATTCCGCTTGAATGGCGTTCAACTAATTTTAAAGATATAATTTCTGGTAAAGTGGAGTGGGATATTCCAGTTGTTTTACCTGGTGGCGGTTTAGGTGGTAATTTAAATAAACCGGGTTTATTTTGGAATAGAGTACCAACTGGACAATGCTATGGCGGAGATTATGAAGCAAATGGTAACACCTGGGGTTACATTGGCGGTAGTAATAACTACGTAACAGGTCTCACGGGTTATAGTCTTGAGTTTTTAGATCTTGGAATCAACAACACTGGCGATCTTGCAGACACTTACCTTGCTGACGCTGGCTCTGTACTTGATAGTACTCCAGGAGCAGTTGATAATACTACTGAAGTGACTCATAGTAGTTGTTTTGCTGGAGAAGAGATACACGTTAGGTTACAGCTAGGTATTTATTTAACTAGAGCACTTCCCGCGGCAAATCTTGGGGGCGGAACTGACGGCGCTAGAGGAGAAACTGACAATGCTAGGGCTAAATATGGTTGTAATTTTATACAACCAGAAATTGAATTTTTTGACGGTGATACTGGCAGCGCGGTGGATCCAAATTTAATTGTCGATACCACGGTAAACATAACCACGCCTGATGGCAATACACTTTACGAAGATTTAGATGGAAATGTAAGCTGGTCAAGTGGAATACCAACAGTTGCAGAAATGGACAATGGAGATGTTTACGCTGATTGGGATGATGATTTAACTATAAGAGCCAGCACAGCTGACGATATAACTCCTTTTAACTGCTTACACTCTGATCCTTATACCGGTGAAGATGGTGATAGTGGCTTTGAATCCATGTCTTTTCCTCAAAGTGGTGGTGGTAGCGGTGGTAATATGCATGGTATTGGAAACAACTGGGATACCTCTACTTCCGCTAACAGTAGCTATATTCCTGGAATGACTTTTGAAGAAGTATATCCAACTATGGACGGAACTCCTCACAATGTTCCCTTTGATTACTGGGATTCTTTTGGTTGGCAAAAAGAAAATGGAAATCCAGGCTCTAATCTTGTAACGTTTTCCGCAACTAGCGGTGTTTATCCGGATGATTTCGTATTAAATGTAGGTCATGGAAACATAAGTTATGGGATATTAAGCAATCCTGTTTCAAATCGATTTTGGAACATGGGAGTTGGCGGATTTGAAGCTCAAGGGTCTCCTGATTCTCGGCTTTTTACCATAAGCTGTAGTATTAAGCTAAAAGATTCTGTATCAACAAACGAAGGGGCGGACAGAAATTATGATATAAACACACCTGCCACAAAAGTTATTGGCGACTTAAGAGTTAGACTTAAAAACGATTATTCCGCGCAATCGCATCATTGGGGAGTACCTAGCCCAAACTTGACTTGGTGGCGACTGACAAAACCTTTATTTAGAATAGACACTGTTGAAGTTAGAAAAGGATTTGGCGTTATAGAAAGCAACCATCTTGGTGTTCAAGGCGTGTGGCAAACGTACCCTGTGAATCCCGTTCCACCGGTTAGTATACCGGCATGGACACAAGTTCAACATAACCATTTCACAGTGCCAACGCCAACTTGGAATATAGTAACTGACGCCCTTGAAACTGGTAACACAACAAATTTACAGGTTGATGAAGTGGGTTATTTTGGTGACAACTACCCAGCTCAAACAATTACCGGAGCAAGTGAAAACAGTGACGAATCTTTACCGCCAAATAACGATATAAATTATGTAATACCAAGTGGCTTTAATATTACAACAGGCACCGAAAATCCACCTGCAAACATTGGCACTGGTACAGCTGGTTACGGGGCAAACTTTGCGGCAACTATTGGCGCTAGTGCTCCACCTGTTTTAGATATTAATAGTGATGCGTTTGTAGAGTATAACAATGGCTACATACAAGTGCAAAATGTAAATGGTGGCGCTTCAGATATAGTTCACAGTATAGTTAATAACGCTTGGACAGAGGGTGAGTGGTATTTAGTTGACGTTGAATTTGAAGATTTTGACCCAGCAAACGATCCTGGCGAATTATTAGTTTATGGAGTTGCTAATGGCAGTGGAATTGATGGTAATGAAATAAATGTAGATGGGGTTGGTGTTTATGCAAGTTCTAACGGCGTTTCTTGTTGCAAGTTAATACCAACTATTAGAAACGAATATGGTGGCGCTGCGGGAGCCGGAGATAATAAAGAGGTATTAAGGGGTATATTTCAAATTACAAGTAGTAGCTGGGTTTTGAATAATGATACTGATAATTTTACTTTACGTGTTTCAAACTGCACTAATGGTATAAAAATCAACAAAATAGTTACTAAAAAACTAAACGTTACTGCGGGCCCTGGTGACGCTACTAATTGGGATAGCGTTTCATTTACAAACATTCATAGTTTTAGTGATAACAGTACGTATTTTAGAGACAGCAAGCTTTGTTTTGAAGTCCCACTTAATCAAGCTGCTTTGTACTCCGTGTGGTCGCAAGATCTTGTAAATTTAAGTTCGTTTAATGAGGGCAATTGGGATTTAAGTTTTACGGTTAGTAACAACCCTATTACTAACGGCTTTAGCGGTTCTCTTGGCGGTATAATAACCGTTGGAGATGGTAGTGTTTTTAGAGGTGTTTCATTTAGTGGCATACAAGAGATTGGAGACTATAGAATTTCTTTTAATCTCAACAACTTGCAAGACGCTAGTGACTGGAAAATATATAAAGACGACATCGAATACAACGCCGCTGATATTGCAACTGCTGTTGGTAATTTAGCGGGTTGGGATGTGACTAATAGTGATACTAATAACAAAATAAAGTTTTATAACGATGTGCCGGGTATTTTTGACCAAGAGTATGCCGTTGGTAATATATCACTCACGCCAATACAACAACTTATTTTAGTTGGAGATATTGGTGTTTGGAGTATTAACGGCTTTGACGTTACAATGAGTGATCCATATGTTTATCTAGACAATACAAACAATTATTTTGTGTTTGATGATTGTCCAGTTCATGAAACTGGTGAAACACAATTTATAAATATATCACAACAAGTAACCGCGTTTGCAAACACCAATATACCTAATGAGTTTGATCAATACAAAATAAGTTTTTCACATGGTATAACCACTGGTGAGGTAGCTGTTTACTATTACAATAGTCAAAACTACGGGTTTAAAATAACTGAAATAAATAGTAGTACACCAACAAATTTTGAACAAGTTATAAGTATAGGACAAGATACGTGGAGTGGTATTCAGGAAGATCAAAACGGTAACGATTACTCTAATTTTGATCCTGATTATAAAAACACTTTTGTTATAGTAGCAAGAGATACTGATGAAAATATAAATGGATATATTGATAATATATTTATGGTTAAAGTTTACACAGATAATCCTGATAAAACCGTTACGTTTAACGAAAGTGTTAACGGTTGGAGTAGCTTTAAAAGCTTTATTCCAGAAAACGGAGTTAGTTTATCTAAAAAATATTTTACACTTAAAGAAGGTGGTTTATACCAACATTATGTACCAAAGTTAAACGGCAGTTTAGGAATAACAGATTCAAACGGTTTCTTTATAAAGTACACACCTGAAGAAGCCAACAACTACAATGTGTTTTATGGTGAGAACAGTTATTCTAGTATAAAAGCGGTTTTAAATGAAGAGCCGTCATCTGTGAAAATGTTTAACACTTTAAACTATGAAGGTAGCCAAGCATATATAGTTAAACCCGGTCAAAATGAAATTACTATAAATAATGCAGCGGCTTGGTCGGCTAATAGCAATATTTTAGGTTGGGAGTGCTCTGAAATAAAAACAAACTTAGATGCCGGTAGTATTATTGAGTTTATTGAAAAAGAAGGAAAATGGTTTAATTACATAAAAGGCATAAATGCAAATCAACTTTTAGATACTAGTCGTTTTAGTGTTCAAGGTATTGGTATGGTAAAAAATACCGCAAGCGTTAACGCTGGCGCTAAAGTTGGTAGCGGTGGCAGTGGTGCGTCTGGCGGTACAACTGGTGGCGGTACAACTGGTGGCGGCACGGCTGGTGGTGGTACAACTGGTGGAGGTGGTACTGGTGGAGGTGGTACTACTGGTGGTGGTGGTGGATATTAATATAAATAAATATGATAATAAATAGTTTAAATATAGATACTAGTGATATGCCGGCTGCAGCAACAAGTAGAAAATTTACTGTTGTGGGTGAGGTTGGTGCAAAATTTAGAATTATTGCTTTACAAAATCCTAGCAGCTCTTCAACACACACATTGTACTATGATTTTAAAAGTGGTTCTTTTGAATCAGGTCACAACGATATAAACAACAATTTAACTTCAACGCTTACTAGCACAACGTATAATAATAAAATTAATTTTCCATCTGGTACAGGCGATTTTGTTATTAAACTAATGCAGCTTAACGGTTCCACGGGTAATATTATAACTAAAAATATAGCAAAAGCCTCTGCGGATGCAACTGTAACTTTTACGCCTGGCACATCTTCTGGTAACGCTGCAAATTACGCAACATTACCAACTTCAACGTCAACTGGCACTGTTTCTTCAACGGGTGAATTTAGTTTTAATTGGGATGTAACAAACTCTACTACAGACGCCAAAAGTCATGGTTTTAGATTACTAAATAAAAGCATTGTTATTGATGATAGTTACTGGTATTTTACAACAACAGAAACGGTTGATGGCGCTGTGTCTAGTGGTACTTCCGTAACAGTTGATGATTTAACAGATATAGGTATTGGTAGCGTTATAACCGGTGTTAGCTCTGGAAGCTTAAGTGGAACGCCAAGAGTAACAGCTATAGATACAGCTACTAAAACACTAACAATTAGCTCTGCTCAAACGTTTGCAGATGGTATAACGCTTACATTTAAAGCGTATGGCACCAAGAATATAAACAAAGCTATTGGTATGACATTGTCTTTTGGAGCAATTTCATTTAAAGGCAATACAGTTACCTCTACACTTCGAGATGATTCTGATGGTGATTATACTACATCGACAACCGTAAGGTTAGGCGCAACGCTTGGCATAAGTGGCGGCAGTGTGGTTAGATACAAAGGCGAAGGAGTTAATAATAGTAGCCGTAATACAGTTACATCAGTTACTCCAGATCCAGATGGATCAGATGGCGATGGCGCTATGGTGGTAAGTTTAACTCAAACTTTAAGAAAAGGTGCTATTATTACTTTTGATGGATGTCACTCAATTGTAAACTTTACGGGTAGCGTTAGCATAACTAAATATCCAACGGCTGATAAAACAATAAACTTAGATTTAGAAAAAATAATAACATTAGGTACGGCTTCTTAAAACAAAAATATGGCATTTACTAAAATAAATCTTAATACTATAGTTAATTCTTCTGCTCAAGTAGGGGATATAGCTTATGTTGCTAGTGTTGGTCCTGGTGGAGTTACTGGTCAGCCTGAATTAGCTGGAACAATAACTAGTGTAAAACCTAGTTTTATAATAATAGACAAAGACCCAGCGTCACCACCAACAATTGATAATACTAAATTTTTGCTGTTTGCAAAAAGAATTGAAGCTAATGAGTCTAGTTTAAAAGGTTATTATGCTGATGTTACATTTCAAAACTATTCTAACACATACGTGGAACTATTTGCAATTAGCTCAGATATAGCTCTTAGTAGTAAATAAAGTGCAAAAAGTGTGACTATATAAGTACACTTAAATTAAAAATAGTTAAAATAATTTAAAACAAAAATATATGTACGAACTTATAGCAATAGATCCAAGCTTACTAGAGCCTGCAACGTCAATAATGTGGGGTGCTATAATTGGAGCGGGCCTTAATTATCTTTCTGCTAGAAAACAAAGAAAACAAGCAAAGCAACAAGCGGATACACAAATGCAATTTCAACAAGAACAAGCAGATCTTTTGAACCAACAAAAAGATATATATAGAAATATGACTCTTACCAATTCGTATGAGAATGCTCAAAACTCTTATGCTGGTTTACAAACTGAATTTGAAAATTTAGCGGCGGGTGTTAAAAATCCTTTTGCAGGTTTTAAAAATTCATTTGCTAATGCAAAGAATCATTTTGCTGGAATGAAAAATTATTATGATGGTTTAGAAAATAATTACGAAGGCATGGAAAATGCATATTCTGGTTTAGAAAATGAATATGAAGGCATGGAAAACCGTTTTGAAGATGCTACCGTAGATATGAAAGCTGCTGACTTTGCCGCTCAACAAGCGCAGCAACAACGAGCTAATATATTACAAGGGTTAAAAAATGCCGCTGGCACAAGTGGTATAGCTTCTTTAGCGCAATCATTAGCAAACCAAGGTCAAATACAAGCACAGCAACAAGCTGCCAATATTGGACAGCAAGAAAGACAAAATAAATTATTAGCCGCGCAAGAGGGTTCTAAAATAGATATGATGCAAAGAGGTGAATCAGCTAGATTAGCTGGTCAAGAAGCTGGGGCTACTATGCAATTAGATCAATTAGAAAGAGGTGAGGCTTCTAGATTACAGACTTTATACGCGCAAGGCGCTTCGCAAAACCAAATGGCTGCTAGACAAGGAGCGATGCAGGTACAAGCTCAGAAAGCACAAGGTGAAATGCAGGCACAACAAATGAGAATGCAAGGAGCGGCGATGCAACAACAAATGC
>Ga0208134_1001466_pt1 | contig 13504 bp, 13 predicted proteins | sample VirMetDEL_Mar_31_FD_184515 | JGI IMG/M metagenome (GOLD analysis project Ga0208134, IMG submission 184515) | Aqueous microbial communities from the Delaware River and Bay under freshwater to marine salinity gradient to study organic matter... | ecosystem: Environmental > Aquatic > Marine >... | reverse complement strand
AACAACTGTAAACTCTGTTATAGTTTCTCCTAATGATAGACATTTAATTTGTTTAGGAGCAAATCAATTTAACACAACTGCAGACCCTAATGGAACCTTTGAACCTATGTTAGTAAAGTGGTCTAATCAAGAAGACTTAACTAACTGGGTTCCTTCATTAAGTTCAACAGCAGGAGAAAATGTATTAACAGATGGTACACAAATAATAGGTGGAGTAAGAAGTAGAAATGCTATTAACATATGGACAGATAATTCACTATGGACTATGACTTTTGTTGGACCACCTTTTACATTTGGTTTTAATCAACTAGGTAGTAACTGTGGATTAATAGCTCCACATGCTGCAGTTGATTATGATGGTACAACAGTATGGATGGGGCATGATAACTTTTATATGTTTGATGGTCAAGTTAAAAATTTAGATTGTACTGTAAGAAGATTTATATTTGATAGATTAAATAAAGACCAAAAAGATAAAATATTTTGTGGAATTAATTCTGAGTTTAAAGAAGTAATTTGGTTGTATCCTTCTACAGATTCTGATGAATGTGATAGTTATGTTATCTATTCACCTAATGAAGGTTACTGGACATATGGTTCTAGTATCTTTACAACCTTTGCAGATAAAACAGTATTTGGAAATACAATAACAACAGGTACAACAGTAGCAGGTAATAACTTATATAACAATGAACCTGATGGTTTGTATACAGAAAATGGACAACCAATGTCTTCGTTTATAGAGTCAGCAGATTTTGATATGGCAGATGGAAATGATATTATGTTTTTATCTAGAGTAATACCTGACTTTACAATTAATGATGGTGCATTAACTTTTTCAATTAAAACAAAAGACTTTCCTGAAAGTCCTACTGAAACAGAAAAACCTGCACCACCACATACAGTAAGTAATACTACAGTTAAAATAGATATGAGAGCAAGAGGAAGGCAAGGGAGAGTAAGAGTATCTTGTAATTCAGCTAATACGAGTTGGAGATGGGGGTCCATTCGTTTAGCTATACAACCAGATGGTAAAAGATAATGGCACAACAGTATCCACTTATACCTAAGTTATATGGTTATCAAATGCAAGAGAATGAAGAATTAAGACAGCTATATATATTAATGGAGAAATGGGGTTCTACTTTAATTAATGAATTAAATACAAGAGATACACAAGTAGATAGTAAACCATCAACTAAAATATATACAGTAACTACTGTTACTAATATTACAAGTCCACAAGCAGGTGATATAGCTTACTCAGCATCAACTGGTAAGTTTAAAGGATATGTAAGTTTAGGAGCAGAAACATCATGGCAGGACTTAAATTAATGACAGATAAAAAATACTTTGATTATGTTTATGGTAGTACCTTTTTAGGTAATTTAAATACAGGTAAAGCTGTGTTACCTAACTATTTTTCTTTACAACAAAAGGTAGAACCTATAGCTAACTCTAAAAAAATAGTGTATAATAGTAGTAACTTTATAACAGACAATACAAAACCACAATCCAACTATATGAATCCAAGAGGAATAAAAAAATGATGAACCCTAATGCCCTTCCAAAATCTGCAACACTTCAAGACTTTCAACAGTTTGGAGATGATATAAATAGTTCAGATTATAATGATACTCTTAATGCAATGCAATATATGCAAGGACAACGACAACCAACAGGAGGTTTAAATAGATTACCTCAAGTAACTGTGCCTATGCAAGAAGGTGGTATGATGGAAGAAGCTATGATGCAAGAACAAGGTATGCCAATACAACCTATGAATCCAGAAGAACAAGCTATGATGATGCAACAGGTAGAGCAACAAGAACCAAGAGAACCTAATCCTGAAGTACAAGCTTTAGCACAACAAGTAGCTAGTTATGGTAGAGGTGGAGATAAATTATTATTACATATTAGACCTGATGAAATGCAAGGTTTATCTTCTATGTTAACTGTAACTATTAATCCAACAACAGGTATGCCTGAAGTATTTTTAAATAAAATAGCTAGAGGTGCAAGAAGAATTGTTAAAGGTGCTGCAAAAGGTATAAAAAATGTTGTAAAGTCTGATGCATTTAAAACAATAGCACCTATTGCTTTTGCTATAGCTGCTCCATATGCTTTAGCACATTTTGGAGCATTTGGATTAACATCTGTAGGTGCTATGAGTCCTTTAGCTTTTGGTGCTACTACAGGTCTTGGTTCTCTTGTAGGTAATTTAGCTGCAGGTAGAAGTTTTAAAGATGCTGCTAAAGCAGGTATAATTAGTGGTGTTACTGCAGGTACTATGAGAGGTGTAAGTAATAAAATGGCAGGTAAAACATTTATGGGTGACCCTATTCAACCAGACCCTATAGTAGCAAATACTTCAAATTCAGAATTAATACCAAAAGGAAGTCAAACTTCTTTTACTGGTGGTGGTTATGAACCATCAACAGCAACAAATGTAGCTAGTGGTACACCTGCAGGAACAGATTTATATGGAGGTCAAGTAGGAGGAACAAGTGAAGCTGTTACTAATATACCTACAGCTTCACAAGATATAACTATGGCAAATTATCAAACTTATAATGCTCCTCAACCAAGTTATTCTCCTCCTGTAGATGGACCAATAGTTCCTGGAGGAGCTCCTAAAAACTTTGATACTCAAGCATTTTTAGCAGACAAAGGAACAACACCTATTGCAGGAGGATTTGACCAATCTGTTAGCAGTATACCTCGTGGACCAGGTGCTCCTAATTTATTACAAAGAACAACATCTGCAGTAGGAGAATATGTACCTCAATCTGTAAAAGATATAAGTGGTGCTATTGCACAAGATTATAATCCAATGACTAAAGCAGGTTTAATGAATATAGCAAGTAAAGGATTAGCAGGAGATATAGGTGGCTCTTATGTAGATTTACAAAATGCAAATGAACAAGCAAGAAGATTACAAGAAGAAGAAGATGATAGATTAAGACGTGAAGGATATACAGTAGAATATCCTGATGGTTATGGTTCACAAAGAGTTGTATATGATTCAACTGGTGTTGTTCCTGTTAGAACTGTAGCTGAAATTTTAGATAGAGCTTTAGGTGGTGGTAGATATTTATATAGAGGTAGAACTGTTTATGAGCCTACAGAAGATGTAGTAGAAACAGCACAAGGTGGTTTAATATCTTTAGGAATGGGAGGATTTTTAGATAAAATAAAAACATTAATGCCTAAAGGTAAAGAACCAAATGTAACAACAGTACCTACAGAAGAACAACAATCTGAAGCATTTTCAAATGAAGCAACTAATATAGAAGACCAACAAATTATTGATGAATATTTAAAGGTAGTAAGAGAACAACCTTATGAAGTAGAAAAAGTATATGCTCCAGGAACAGGTGCTAGAAGACAATTAGAAGAAGCTTTTAAAGCAAGAAATATACCATTACCTTTTGCACAAGGTGGTTTAATATCTATGGCTAGAGGTGGTGAGTTTAGTGGTATGGTTCCAGGAGATGGTGGAGGTATGGAAGATAATGTTTACATGCCTATTAAAGAAGGACCAGAACAAGTAGGAACATTAGCAGTAAGTCCTAGTGAGTATGTAGTTGATAGTTATACAATGGCAGCATTAGGTGGTGGTAATCCTGCAGAAGGAGCAAAAGTTATGGATGAAACAATTAAAAATATTAGAAAAAAAGCATATGGTAATACAAAGCAACCTAAAGAAGTAGATGGTTTGTCTGCGTTAACACCAATGGTACAAGGAGTATAGAATGGGAGTATTATCTTCAATATTTGGTTCACAACCTGCACAACCTGTAGTAGGTGCACAACCCTTATCAGTTACAGAAATACCTGAACAGTTAAAACCTTATTACACAGATATACTAAGTAAGGCACAGGCATTATATAATAAAAGAACTGATGAAGGATACACTCCTTATGAGGGTCCTACTATTGCACCTTATAGTCCAGAACAAGAACAAGCATTTACAGGTATAGCAGCACTACAAGGAGGAACTGCACCTAAGTATGCAGAAGCAGAACAAATGACAAGAGATGCTGCATCAGGTATTACAGGTGCACAGATACAAGAAGCTATGTCTCCTTATCAACAAGCTGTAACTGATATAGAAAAAAGAGAATCACAAAAAGCTTTTGAACAAAATGTATTACCTAAGATAAGAGCAGCACAAGTAGCTCAAGGTTCTTTTGGTGGTACTAGAGGTACATTATTAGAAGCACAATCATTAGGAGAACAACAAAAGTTATTAAGTGATATACAAACTAAAGGTAGTCAAGCTGCATTTGCAGATGCTAGAGCAGCATTAGATGCTGAAAGAACTAGACAAGGACAAGCTTCTACAAACTTAGCTAATATAGCAGGTGCAGGATTTAAAACAGGATTAGCAGAACTTGGAGCTCAACAAGGTGTAGGAGAAGTAAAACAACAACAAACACAAGCTGCATTAGATGAAGCTTATAGACAATTTTTACAAGAAAAAGATGAGCCTTATGCAGCTATGCAAAAATATCAACAAGTAGTTTCAGGAGCTCCTATATCTACAACAACTTATGCACCTCCTCCACCTCCACAACCTAGTTTAGGTCAACAGCTTATAGGTGGACTAGCAGGTGTAGGTAGTTTATATGGAACCTTTACTGGTAAACCTATCTTTGGTGAAGGTAAAACTGGTGGTGGTATTGCAGGATTAGTTAAGAGAGCTACACCAGGTCAAGTAGGAACTCCTGCTAATTATAAACCTATAGACCTTCCATCTTTAGATACTTTAATACAAGATGAATATACTCCTGTTAATTATGCTGCTTTAGAAAAAGCAGGACTTGCTGCTACTAGACAAGCTGCTACAAATAGACAAGAAGCTTTACGTCAACAAGGTGATTTAACTCAAGCACAAATAACAGCATTACAAAAAGGAACTTCAGACCCTGCTTTTACTAGAGAACAAAATTTATATAATGCTATATTAGGTGCTGCTTTTGATGAGAATGTTACTGGAGCAGGTTCAGGTGTAGGAAAAATTTTAACAGGCATAGGTAAAACAGCTACAAGTTATAAAAAGTTAGAAGATGAAGAGAAAGCTAAAAGATTAAAAGCTACTACTGATATTAATCAATTAAAAATGAATTTAATAGATGCTCAATCTAAAGGTGATATGGAAGCAGTTAAAGCTATTACAGACCAAATTAATGCTATAAGTAAATCAGCAGCTACAAGAGCAGCAGCACAAAAAACTCGTACAGAAAAAGAACCTTTAAGTACAACAGACAAAAAGAAAATTCTTTTAGATGCTTCAGGAATAAAATATGATTTAGATAACGAGACAGGAAAGATTACTTATGATACTGCAACATATGCAAATACTGTTTCAGTTATAGGAAATGCTACTCAAGATATGATAACAAAAGCAAAAAATAAATCAGGTGATATTACTATTAATGTTGATGGAAAAAATTATACATTTAATACAGAAGAAGATTTTAACTTACCTAAAGGAAAAACTTTAGCAGATTATTCAAATGTAGGAACTAGATATAAAGAAACTCAAGATACAATTATTAGAAAAGTTGTACAAAGAATACTTAAAGAAAATCCAGATTTAAAAAAAAATAAAGATAATAATGAAGATAATGCTCCTGTAGGAACTCCTGGTGGAAAAAAGAAAGAAAATAACATTAACCCTGAGTTGATGCCAGGATAAATAAATATGTCAGAATTAAAAACTTCTCTTAGTCCTACTTCTCAATCATTTATAGATATTAACGATACTATACGAAAAGGTATAGATGATAATATTTTTAAAACAGATGAAGACATTATGTCTTTTATAAATGATAATGGATATGAAGTAGAAGATTATATACAAGCAAATAAACAATATAAAAAATTAGTAGCAGAAGGTAAAGACCCTAAAGAGGTTAGTGTACCAGAAGCTTTAGGTAAAGTTGTAGTAAAAGGTGCTGTAGATTTAGGTAGTGAATTAGTACGTAAAGGTGCATCTGTTGCTCCTAACTTTATAACAGATACTGTTAAAAAAATATCTGATAAAGCAGGAGATGTAATTCCTGAATCTGTTAAAGATTATACTCAAGGATTTACAGACCCTTATTATGGCACAGGTAAAACACAACTTATAGGAGAAATGGGAGAAGATGTAACACAAGGTGCACTTGGTATATTAGGTTTTCGTAAAGCATTAGGAAAACCAAAAGAAGCTCTTAAAGATGTAAAACAAGTTGCTAAAAGTGTTGATAATATTATTAAAAAAGCTCCTCGTTTATTTACAAAAGATTCAGTTAAAAAAGTAGGTAAAGATATATTAAAAGATTCTGTTGCTTTAACATTAGCTTTTAGTCCTGAAGAAGCTACTTTAGATGGTTTATCAAAAGCTTTTCCTGAAACATTTGCTCCTGCTATACCTTATTTTAATATGATAGCTGTAGACCCTGAAGACCCTGTAGCTTTACAATACCTTAATACATTTGCTCAAGAGTTAGTTACTGCAGGTGCTGTTGATATACCCCTTGCAACTTTAATAGGTCTTTTTAAAAGTGGAGCAAAAAAATTTAAAAAAGAAAAAGCAATAGAAGATGGTGTTACTTCTCCTGTTTCTGCTAAGAAAGCAGATGGAGAAGATACGTTGGCTAACAATGCTCAAAATGAACAAGTTAATTCTAATACAGTTATTGAAGATGCTAATGGAGAATATATTCAAGAAGTAAACTTAACAAAACCTATTGAAGAAGTTGGAGAACAAACAGTTAAAAAAGAAGTTTATGATGTTCCTACTAAAAAATATTCATTTAAAAAATTTAAAGAATATTTGTTTTCTAATAGAGGTTTAACTGATGATGCATATGATTTATTTATTGCTAGAAAAGGTGAACCACAATATTTTAAAAAAGAAGCTGTTGTTAATATAAAAAATTTTAATAAAGCACTTAAAGAAGAATATAATGCTAAAACTTTTGATGATTTACCTGATGATTTAGGAGAAAAAATAAATAGAACTTTAGTTTTAGATGATGATATAGATGAATTTGTAACACTTAAAAATAATAACATTAAAAAAGTAACACCTCAAGCTAAAAGAATAATAGAAGCAGAAAATGCAGATAGAGTAAAAGCAGGTAAAAGACCTTTTAATAAACAAGTTATTAATAAACAAGTAAAACAATTAGCAGAAAAATTAGGTGATGATTTAACAAGAAGTTTTTTTAGAAAACAACAAGAACAATTATTAAGTTCTTTTAAACCTAAGACAAGAGAAGCTATAAAAAAAATGAGAAAACATGCAGATGATAACTCTAATTATTTAATAAACTCTGGAATATTAGGAGACAAATTAAGTGCTAAGTTTGGTAAAAATAATAAATTTTATTTACAAAGAAGTTATAAAGTTTTTAATGACCCTGAAGTTAATAAAAAATTAAATGAAGCTATAGGAATAGTAGAAGCTATACAAAAAGGAAAGATTGTTAACTCAAAAGTATTAAAAGAATATGCTGATGAAATTAATACAGTTGAAAGATTTCAAAAATTTTTAATGAAAGCTACACCTTATACTAAACCTGAAGATTTAGCACCTATAGCTAGAGAATATATTAAATCTTTTGGTGATGATAGTAAAACTATTTTAAATATATTATCAGATACTCCTACATATAAAACAGGAAAACCAGGTGTACAACGAAGAGTATTACAATCTGAAGAATTAAAAAAGTTTCGTATAGAAGAAGTAAATCCTGTAACTCGTTATTTAAGAACTATGGAAAATTTAGGAGAAATAGTTGCACAAACAAAATTTTTAAATACTTTAAAAGAAGATGGATTAGCTAAAGGTTATTTAGTAGAAGGAACAAAAATTCCACTAGACCCTAAAGTAAAAAAACAAGGAGTAAAACAAGTTACAGTTCCTGGTAAAATAGGAGATGATGTTACTGATATAGATGAAGATTTTATAGAAGAAATGGATAATTTAGTAGAAAAAAATGTTTATAAAAATGTAGACACTTCATTAAAAAATTTAGGTTCTATAGAACAAGTAGGTGGTTTAGAAATGCCTAAAGGAATACGTAATCCTTTAGAAGGAATTTTTGCAGATGATGCTTTTGCTAATGGATTATCTAAAGGATTAGAAAATGCAAGACCTGGAGGAGGTGTAGGAGGAGTTTGGAATGGTGCTGTATCAGGCTTTAAAGGTTTTACTGAATATTTATTAGCAGTAATATCTCCTGTTACACAAGCTATAAATAATATAGGTAATGGTGGTTTTGTTATTTCTTTTGGTACTTTAAATCCACGTTTGTTAAGCAATGCAAAAAATTTAATAAAAAATACTTCTGCTTTAGGGCTAAATAAAGATTATTTAAAATGGTTAGATAAACATAAACGATTAGGTTTAATTAATACAGGTGTTAGAGCACAACAATTTAAAGAATATTTAAAAGAAACATCATCTGCAATAGGTAATAAAGTAAATGATGCAAGTATTGTTAAAAAAATATTTTTTCCTATTAAAAAAACATTTGATATTATAGGTGGAGTATACGAATTTTCTGATGCTTTATGGAGGTTAGGTGTATATGATGGGTTAAGAAAAAGAGCTTCTAGAAATATAGAACCTTATTTAAAAGAAATGCCTATAGCTAATAACAAATCATTAGAAGACGTTATGGATGAGTTTGTTGCTCAACGTGTTCGTAAAGGTATGCCTAATTGGTATATGGTTCCTAAAGGTATAAGACAATGGGCAAGGTCAGTACCACTTGGTTCTTTTGTTTCGTGGAACTCAGAAGTATTAAGAACAGTTAAAGAAACTCTTAAAAGAATATATAGAGATACATCAGGAAAATCTATTAATGATATTGCTAGAATGGCAGGATTTAAAGATGCTGATGATATGTTAGTTAAAACAGGTTATGATTTAAAAAATAATAAAGCTAAAAAATCATTAAGTAGAGAAGGTTTAAAAAGTATGGGAGGAGTTATGGCTTTAGCTATAGGAGTAGATGCTTTAACAAATACATCTTCAAATTCAAATAACATAAATCAAAATCAGGTAGATGCTTTAAATGAAATAAGTGATTTTTATACAGCAAGTGGAAAAGTATTTGTAGCACCTGTTAAATATAGAAAAAGAAAAACTAAAAAAGGTTTATCATCAGAAGAATTAATTTATACTTATAAAGAACCTTCTAGATTAGATGTATGGCAAGTATTAAAAAGTCCTATTAGAAGAATATATCGTGGGTTAAAAAATAAAGAAAATATAAGTGATGCTGAATTTAATGAAATAATGACTTATGCTGCTTGGGAACTTTTAGAACCTTATTTTGAACCTTCTGTTTTATTACAAAGTATATTAAATATTATAGACCCTGTAAAAGCAGTAGTCTTTCCTGAAGGTTCTGGTCAAAGAGAAACTGAAGATTTACTTAAAAAAATATTTGGAAAAAATGCTCTTTTTTCATCAGGCTTTAGTAATGATTTTATTAATTTTGCTAATGCTAAAGAATCAGAAAGAGCACAAGCAAGATTAAATACAGTTGTTAATGAGTGGGAATATGATGGAACACAATGGATTAATAAAGGCAAAGTAGATGCAACAGGTGTTAGAAGTGGTATGTCTTTACCTAGTAAGTTTGAACCTGGTTCTATTTTAAGAGATGGTTTAACCAAAGATAATATACTATCTATTATTGGATTAAAAACAAAAGAGTTTAATGTAAATAATAGTATTAGATTTAAAGTGGCTCCTTTATATGCAGCAAAACAAAAAGCAAGAAAAGAATTTTTTAAAACTATTACAAAATATCAACGTGAAAAAGACTATGATGAAGACAGATTTTTTGATGACTTTGAAAGTGCTATAGAAAAAAGTTATCAAGCTGATAAAAAATTATTTAATTTAGTAAAAAAATATAAAGTATTAGGTTTAACAGAAAAACAAATAGCAGAAGCTATAAATTCAAATATTGAAAAAGGAGACATACCTAAAATAAGTGGTGATAAAATAACTAGATTATTGATTGGAAGTTATGATGCAAAACAATGGTTATTAAATCAAAAAGAAAATAAAAAATTAAAAACAGCTATACTTCGTTTACCTGAAGCAAGTTTAGGAGATGATAGTTCTTTTGATAAAAAAGTAAATGAAACATGGTTTAAATATAAAGACAAAAAATTTTAGGAGATAAACAATGGCAGATATGAATATGATATGGAACGCAGTATTAACTATGGCTATAGGAGGTTTCCTATGGTGGATACGTTCTACGTCTGCTGCTATTAGTAAAGTTAAAGATGAGCTATCAGAGACAAGAGAAAATATAGCTGTAACTTATGCTTCTAAAGAAGATGTTAAAGATGATTTAAAACAATTACTACAACGATTTGATAGACTAGAAAGTAAAATAGATGATATGATAAGGAGACACAAATAATGCACACAAGATGGAAATACTTTTCAGAAGATGAATTAAGATGTAAAGGTACAGGTGAAGTAAACATGGATGAATTATTCATGGATATGCTTGTATCTCTTAGAGAAAGATTAAAACAACCTATGTCTATTAGCTCTGGTTATAGAAGTGAATCACATAACTTAGCTATAGGTGGTAGCACTAGGTCTGCACACTTAAAAGGTTGTGCTGTAGATGTTGTTTGTTCTGGACATAAAGCATTTGAGATAGTACGTTTAGCATTAGAGCTAGGCTTTACAGGTATAGGTGTTAAACAAAATGGTGTGCATGAGAAAAGATTTATACATCTAGATACTATGCCTAAGAGTTCTGTAACAAGCCCAAGACCTTGGATATGGTCTTACAAATAGGAGTAATATATGGACCCAATCACAGCGATTGCAGCAGCAACGACTGCTTTCAATGCTATAAAGAAAGGATTTTCTGTAGGTCGTGATGTAGAAAGTATGTCTAAGGATTTAGGCAGATGGATGGGTGCAATACAAGACGTTAAAGATGGACATAAGAAAAGTAAAGGTAGGTCGTTTGGTTCTGTTGAGGAAGAAGCTTTGGAGACGTTTGCTGCAAAGAAGAAAGCAGAGCAGATGGAGAGGGAGTTACGTAATTTTGTTAATTTGTCTCATGGTCCTAGTGCTTGGAATGAAGTAATACGTATACAAGCAGATATAAGATTAAAGAAAAAAGAAGCTATAGCAGAAGCTAAAAAACTACAAGCAAAAAGAATAGAGAATATTATTCTTGGTGTTCTTGTAATATTTTTTCTTGGTGCTGTTGGAGCTGTTCTGTATTTGGTTCTAACTGTTGATTAAAATTACATCTACTAACTAAACTTTCTACTTTCTTTTTACCTAATATATTAAGTGAATTAATTATATTTTGTTCTAATCCTTCAGGAGAAGTATCTACTTCTTTATCACTTTTTGCTCCTCGTATCTTAGATAATAACTCTAAAGCTTTAATAGCACTATTAGTATGTCCATTAACTTTAGCATACTCATATTGTTTTTCTATCTCAGTAATAACATCTACATTAGTCTCAAGATTTTCTTCTAATTCTTTTATTCTATCTTGTATCTCAGGTAAGTTCTTTAATCTAAATCCTGTATTAGCTAATGCATGAGAAGAGTTTGCTGTATATCCTGCAAACCTAGCTGCTTCTGTAGCATTGTTATGAATAACCATACCTTGTGCAAACTTTTCATACTTTTCTTTTAGTGCCATTTAACCACCTACAATCCAATGAAAACCACCTGCAACTAAACCTGTTATAATTGCATAAACAAATAATTCTATATACATAGCTTCTATATTCCTTATTTTATAATAAATATATTTTAATAAATTCATTGATATAACCTTATGTTAGGGTTTGTAATATCTACACTTACTGGTTTACATATACCAGTATATCTTTTTTTAATACCTGGAACTGCAGGTTGCTTACTTATTCTATTAGCAAAATATCTACATCTATTAATGTCACGAAAATGCATATCACTTTGTTGCACAGCATCACCTAAATAAATTACTAATAGAAATACAGTAGTCATTATTTAAGATTATCTCTTGCTACATTCTTTGACTTCTCAAAAGACCTCATAGCTCCAAGTCCTAGAAGTGACATTACTAATGTAATTAAACCTTCTACTTCTAGCTGTGGTGGTACCATATCAGGAAACCATATACCTGTAGCCCAAGTTAAAATTGGTCCTACAAAGAATTGCCATAACAGTCCTAGGCAACAGACCCACATTATTGCAGGGCGAGCTCCAGAAACAAATAAACTAGGATGTTTAGCTTGTTCTTTGTTAACATCTATCTGTCCTTTAGATAATTCTTGTGCATGTTTCTCTGCCATAGTAGCAATAGAGTGTGCTAACTCATTCTTCTTATCTTTGTCCTCTATAAACTTACCTAGAAGTTTAGTAGCAGGACCTATTAAAGCTGTTAAAGCCATTATACTTTCTCCTTTTTTATACAATCAGTATGAGTATAATCTTTACCCACACATACCATATATATTTTTAAATGTTTAAATTTATTCCAAATATTTTTTACTTTATCTGACCACCACGTACCATGAAATACAGATATATGTACATTCTGTCCTTTAAATTTACCTTCTTTAAAATGTTTAAGTGCAGGTTGACAAGATATATTTAAGAATACTGTTTTTTTACTATGAGATAATATATCTTTTAATACATAGTCTATATCCTGCTCTGCTATATGCTCCATAACATCTGTGCATACTACAATATCATATTTCTTTTTAGATAGTTTATTATACTTAGGATATGCAGGGTCATATAAATCAAATGAATTTAAGTTACATAACTCTTGCACAGGTTTTCTTAATCCTATACTTTTACATTCTTTTTTTGAATAAGGTATTGCTTTACCACATCCATAATCAAGTAATGTTTTACAATTATTTTCTTTTGTAATATTCATTAAGGTAGGAACAAGAGGTACTAAACTTATACCTCTAAACTTACCTTCTTCTTTATGTAATTCTTTATAAGAATCTAGTAGGTCATAATAATCTTCTGATGGTTTTAACTTCATACTAAATCTCCTTTAAAAGCTTGTTGCTTTTGTGTATATCTAGCAGATAGTTTCCATAATGCAGATACTAATGTATTATCTCCATGAAAATTAATATCCATTTCCATAGGTGATTCGTTAAAATACTTTTCACAATCTTGTGCTAATGCAAGTAACTCACCTGTTGTCCAGAACTCTTGTTTATTAACAGATACTTTAAAATACTTAGGTCTTGGTTGCTCATCTTTAGCACCTGTTGTTTCTTTCTTTTGTTCATCAGTAGGTTCTTCCATGTTAGAATCAAAACCAAACAAATCAAAGAAACGAAAACCCATAGTATGTAAAATACCTATAGCTCTCATAGCTGCACACGTACCACCTGTTATTAATGTAGTGCCTTCTGGTAATCCTAAGTCTTTATTAAGAGTAACTACATTGTTTTGTATACCTTTCTTTTGTTCATCAGGGT
>Ga0208134_1001462_pt1 | contig 13514 bp, 25 predicted proteins | sample VirMetDEL_Mar_31_FD_184515 | JGI IMG/M metagenome (GOLD analysis project Ga0208134, IMG submission 184515) | Aqueous microbial communities from the Delaware River and Bay under freshwater to marine salinity gradient to study organic matter... | ecosystem: Environmental > Aquatic > Marine >... | reverse complement strand
TGAGAAATATTCTCAAATGAGAAAGATTCTTATTTACAATATTTTAAATATTGAGAATGTTTCACATGGAACACAATATTCCAAAGCTTTACAATATTTTAAAGTATTCCAAATAGTGCGCCAATGTTAGTTATCTATTCCAAATATTCAACAATTCCAAAGATTTAAACTACTGTAAATCTATCCAGTACTGTACATATATACATATTCTAATCCCTCCTATACTCCCATCTAACCCCCAATATATTTACTGATAGCGTACTATCTATTTCATATAAGATACCTCAGAGAGCAATTCTCGCACTCTCAGCGCCTGTATAAATATACAGTTTCCCCTTAGTTTTTCGTGTTGGCATGTTAGATGCATGGCACAATACTGCTATGGTTTACTGTATGGATGTACAGTGCTTTGCCATGTCCAATTGATTTTGCCTATTGAATCTCGATTATTGATAGTTACAAATGTGTTTCTATTTAAAATAATATCCCTTAAGGTTCTCACATCGCCAAAGAGTAGTATGGCGAGACGGAAAAACCGTTTCAATTATCCGCATTAGCGGGTAGGCGTATTTCGAAAGGGATACGTTTCGGGTAGCACTTAGAATGGGTGTTATTGGATTGTTCGGGGATGTTTAGAGCACTTGATTTGCTGGCTAGGAAAACTGGCTTTTCGAGTAACAGGTACGCGCCAATCATTGCGATGCGAAAAGTACTGGCAAATTTTGCTGGGCGTATAGGTCAACACTCTTTTACATTGTCGGCATTCTGGTACATTACGGCCTAGGCATATAGCGCAAAATTGAACCGAGTCACTACGTGATTAGTAAAGCGGCCATTTTGGTCGGACTAGACTATACTAGCAAAGCGCACTTACAATTTGCGTATGCCGCAAGGCCGCTAGTTATTGACTATCTCAAATGGATGTCGGCCCAAAATTAAAGCGCTGCCCGACCTCGATAACTGCTTACTTGCCCTAGCTTGTTTGCGGTTTATTTTGCTGGGATAGATCATCGAACAGTAGTCGAAACCGAAGCGGAGCGAGAGCCGCTTAGGAACACAAAGCGATACGGTAAATACGTTTCGCAACATGCGGTAGATATAGCCGCTCAATGTTCAGATTTTGTGCGCCCTAGCTAATTTTCATAATTTACAGCGGCGAGTTGATACAGTAGAAGGTTCGACGAAATATTAATTTTTTAAAATACTTAGAAGGGAATAGTAATTGTGCTATTCCCTTTTTTTTGTTTTTCAGAATGCTCATTAATTATAGTGAGTATTTCCAAAAACAAAACGAGGTTATAAAAAATGATTAATACAATCAAAAAGCTAAACAATGCACTAAACAAAATCAGCAAAGAGAATACAGCAAGCGTACTGCTTGAGGCGGAACAGTTTGCAGTCCAACAATTGGTTGAACACAAAAACGCTTCACCTATTGCGGCAATTGCTACGGCATTAAGTAACATTGCTGGCAAGCCATTCGGATTATCACCTAAGGAATACGTGGCGCACTACGAAGCGTTCGGTCTGGAATGGAATGCCAAAAATAAGGTATTTAAATTCGGAAAAGATGCCGATGTTACTGGTGCGGTCGCTGGCTACTGGGTAGATATGGAACGGCCAGAAACTGAAAAGCTTACACCGATCCAAAAAGCAGAGAAGGCGATAGGTAACATTGTAAAAAGTAAGGTTACATATGAGCAAGCGTTAGCGGTACTCAATGCAGCGTACAATGCACAAGCGATTGAAGCGGCATAGTTACTAGACCATGCCTATCTATATGATAGGTATGAATGTATTAACTAGACCATTGGAAAAATATGACAACAAAGCAAGCAAAAAGAGTACAGCGGAACACTAATGCCTCAAAATTGAAGGCGCGTAGACGTAATGCAATGCGAGTAGCACCATTAAAGCTAGATGCGGAAATTAAAAAGCACTACTGGCTAAAGGTAAGGGCAGACAAGAAGGCGCAAGTTTAGACAATATACTAGACCTATCGGAGGGTAGGTCTGAATATATTTTCTAAATAAAATACGAGGTAAACGTATGACTAGTGAAGTACTCACAAAATTGAAGGCAGTATCGGACTCACAGCTATTGGAGTTTAGCCAAGAGTGTATTCGTGCTAGGGCAGGTAGATTGTTCCAGAAGTGTGAAGAGGAGCGTGTACGCAGAGTTGAATGGAGGAAAGCGCATGGGTAAGGATAAGGCAGGGTTTCACTTGCACAACCCTAAGATAAATAAGTTTGCACAGAAGTCACCAGAAAATCTGAAGCTAATGGTGATGATGGTGGCGTTATCTATTCAGCAACCGTGGTCAGCAATAGGTGGTCAGATGCAGGACTATAGGATGCTGGGTGCAAAGTCTAGGTTTGTGTGGGGTAATAAGGCCAACACATTGGCGTGGCTTGAAGATGGAGCAGAAGGCTTGCACTCAGATGCAATGGCTGTAGTGGCACAGTACAAGGGCAGGGAGCTAGACATAAAGCTAATGGAAGTGTTCATACAGATTGATGGCATGGGGCTGGCTAAGGCTGGATTCTGTTGCCAGCTATTTGCAGGGCGAGTGGGTTGTATTGATGTTCACAACCTCAGAAGGTACAGCATACCTGAGTCAGTGTTGAAGTTTAGTAAGAAGCTAAAGCCTGAGAGTCAGGTAAAGAAGATAGAAGCGTATGTTGATGCGTGTAGACAACGCCGCAGTGTAAGGCTTTGGAATAGCTGGTGCGAGTTGATAGCGAAGAAGCAACCTAACAAGTGGAAAGATGGCACACAAGTTAGCAAAGTACATCTTGATTACTTGACTGCATAGAACCCTCGCAACCTGAGTATGTTGTTAAACTACTCGCTAATTTAAATAACATAGGAGTAGCTATGGAGCGTGAACTATTAGTAGAGAAGGCTGGCTCTAATGGCTGGTCTATATCTGATGACGGTATCTTAATAAGTTGTCATGCTACTAGCCAAGATGTACTGGCAGAGGCATTTAGACTTAGCGAGATGCGTAACCCACCAATTAAAATAACAGTAGACTGTCGAGGGGAATAGTAATGTTAATTGAGAAAAGATCTATAGCTACAGGCAGGGTTCATATCTTGGACTTGCCGGTAACTAAGCAGCAGGTAGAGGCTTGGCAGGGAGGTGAGTTGATTCAGAATGCTATGCCTGACCTGTCTAGTGAAATGCGTGAGTTTATTGTCTCAGGTATTACACCTTGGGAGTGGGAAGAGCTATATGGAGAAGAAGAAGATGGACTTTCATAGAGTCAAGTCAGTAAAAGTTGTAAAAGATTCAGAAGATAGATGGACTACCTTGCACATTGTGCGTGAGGAGAATGTCAATCTAGATGATGAAAGTGTTAAGCACATAGCAGGTATGCTCAGTATGAGAGAGATTGATGTGATGCGTGTACTTAACTTTACTAGGGGTCTGGGTACTCTCACAGAAGAGGTTACTTTATTCCCTGTTACCAATAAATCAATCGAATGGGATATTGAATGAGTGACATAGATAGATTGCGTGAGCTAAGTGATGCTGTTTTAATTGACAAGCACTGGGCTGACGCTGAAGAGCAGGAGTTTATGGTGGAGGTGAGGTTCTTTGTGAATGCCTCCAGCAGAGAGGATGCAGTATTAATAGTAGATAAGGCTATTAACACTGCTAAGTTAAATGAAATAGAAGCATGGCAAATTGAATTAAGTGAGGAAGTATAATGAAAAGAGTAGCATATTTAAAAGTTCAGACAAGTGAAGCACCATCACGTACCACACAACCTCGCTCTGTATGGAGAGAGTTGTTCGGAAGTATGCGCCGTGGTGATTGGATGTTTGTTGAAAGGAAAGACCACTCAAGAGTAGGTGCGTCTGCTAATATTTACCTTCGTGGAAAGTACACAATGTACAAGGTGCCTGAAGGTTACTGCTTTATGGTAATTAAATAACTGGAGTTTTCAGAATGATCTATCGTCTAAGAAAGTTTAAGAAGCGTTACGGTATCAAGTATGGTCGCTCCTATCTTGCAGTGCATTTAGGTAAGCGGTCTTGGTATGTCCCTCATCACAAGCGTGGCAGCGTGTTCAGCATTAACGTCTGGCATGGTATGACCGAAGTGGTGAAGCATGACTGACCTGTTTATGAGAGCTATCAAGTCTCAAGATAATCTAGACTATGTTGTGCCTCACCGTAATCACCCATTGGCAGGTCTGCCTACACCTCATGCTATTGAGTGCATCAAGTTGTTCCGTAAAGGGCTAACACCAGCACAGATAACAAAGGAGACGGGTTTAACCTACGATACTGTAAGTGGCATAGTGAGAAGGTGCAATGTTGAACCTTCTTACAATCGCCTAAACTACATGTCTTAGAAAAAAAAGTTCGACAGGTAACACCTTAGTATGCTACCCTCTATTGTAAATAAAGAGACAGCAGTAAAATAAATAATTTAAAACCAAAGAGAAAACAAGATGAACACATCTAACATAGTATATCTAAACGATAACAAGACAAATGTTGTACCCCTTAGTAACTTAGTTAATGAACATCCATTAGATCTACTTGATCCACCTGAGATTGTTAACACTGTTATCGAGGCCAGACCTATGTACTACACTAGTACTAACGGATCACCTGCAATAGACCCTACCCGTAGAGGGTTACATGTCACTGGCTCAGACATGACTCCACCTATGTATGTTGTTAAACCAAGCTATAAGTTTGAAGGTGCTCAGTATGGAGACATCTACAAGGCTATGGTTAATATCTGCAAGGCTTCAGGCATCAACTGTACTGGTGCTAAGGTTGATTCAATGATGTCACCTGATGGTGCGATGGGTACTATGACACTGACCTTACCTGAGTATACCATAGAGACTGCCAAGGGTGATGAGAGTATATTCCAAATCAATGGTCGCACCTCATTCAATGGTACTTGGAGTGTTGTACTACAGATAGGTGCAGTACGTATGGTATGTACAAACGGTCAAGTCTTTGTAGATAACTTCAGCATGTACAAGTCCAAGCATACACTCACCATGTCAACTGAACATGCACAACGTAAGTTGGCTGCTGCATTGAACAGCTATCAGCATGAGGTAGAGCGTTGGAAGGAGTGGAACAAGAACAGCATCACCAACCGTGAAGCCTTCAATGTATTTGCGATGGCTGCTAAGTGCAAGTTTGTGCTAGCCAAGCCTAACATGTCTGTGTATGACCTCATGGTAGAGCCTGAGGTGTACCGTAACAGGGCGCTACAGTACATGTGGAACCAATACACCACTGACGATCAAAAGTCTCTAGGATCGACACACTGGGCCGTATACAACACCATGACACATTGGAGCACACATGCACCTGCTGCTAAGAAGACAGCGGAAGGTAGCATACTATCAATCAAGGCCAAGCGTGAAGACTCAATACGTCTGACGGCTGGCGCACTACTAGCGGTAGCTTAACCATGCAGAATATAATTGATGTGTCTAATCATGTACTAAAGTATTCGCAGGTCTATCTTATGGATGAACCTGCTGGTGAGAGTGTACAAGAAGAGGCACTTCAATTACTTCTCAAGCATGGGGAATACGTGCTATCGTTCCTTGAGATATACCTAGCAGTATGTAAAGAAGAATTAAATAACGAACACAACAGGAGCTAAGATGAGTGCCATAGATCCAGATGAATGGAGAGGTGAGTTTGAGGCAGAGATTGATGATTGGTGGGCGCAGCTATGGGCCTTACGCATCAACGCTGTCTTACCCTTAGGGTCAACCAAAAGTAAATTCATTTCATTTGTCCATGATAAGTGTAGTGAAACAGATGATAGGCGGATAGATGATAGTGATTTATCCAACCTGTTCAGTGACTTCTTAGATGGTTTGGTGGAGGGTAGTATCGAATGAGTAAGTATCAGATGAGTGAAGATCAATACTCTAAGTTCAATTCTTCCTCATACATGGGCATCTTGTATGAAAACAAATGTGCAATCACAGGACTATTCTTAGGTTACTACGGTAAGGATGAACACGCCGTAGAAATCTCAGAAGGAATTGATATTGATGTGCAAAAAGATGTGTACATTCCCTTCCTGAAGGAGTACTATAACCAAACTTTAAACAACAACGGAGATAAAGTATGAACCCACCTAACATTATAGAAGGGCAGGTCTACTTCCCACACCTCGTAGTACCCAACCTTGACTATAATAAAGTCAAGTCTTGGTATGAGTTGCAGTTAGCTGTATCAGATGATGTATTTGAAATGTTCAAGGAAGCAGGATTCTCTGATTCTTTTCTGTACGCGGCTGGAAAGAAAAACTATACACCTGACCCTGTAATTAAGTTTGCAACTTGGGCGCACAATAATGATGGATCTCAAATTGCTCCACCTATTGTTGTAGACAAGGATAAGAATCCTTCGACCGCCTCCATAGGTAACGGCTCCACCATTGCAGTACAGTGGGCAAGAAAAGAGTATGGACAAATGACCAAGATCATTCGCCCTCAACTACAGGCTGTGCAAATCCTCAATCTAATTGAGAGAGGCGAGACAGCAGCACCTACCAGTGTAGAATCACTAGCATTTTAAAGGAGATAACATGAGCGAAGAGCAGCAGACAGTCACCGTAGATGGTAATGAATATAATCTAGATGACCTATCTGAAACAGCTAAGGCTATCGTAGGCCATGTGATTAACATAAGACAGGAGGTGGGTGAAGTAAGCCACCGTCTTGTGACGTTACAGGCTGCTGAGTTGCAGCTATCCAGACAGCTATCCGCTGAACTAGATAGTGAGACGGCTGAAGGAACAATAGTAGAGGAGTAAGTTAATTGAGTTTTGTGAAACTCCATCAACCGTGTCCTGAGTGTGGAAGCAGTGACGCATTGTCTGTCAATGATGATGGCAGTGCGTTCTGTTTCGCATGTAACGACAGGTTTAGCAGTAGAAAGTACGAAGCATTGACGGGTCACATACCAACAGGAGATAGTAATATCAACTTAATTACAAGCGAGCCAATCACCTTTGCAGAAGAGGGTGAGTTCATGGCATTACGGGACAGGGGTATATCAGAGGCAACAGCTAAGAAGTATGGTGTACGTTGCATCACAGGGCCAGACGGCTCTATTCAGAAGCACCTCTATCCTTACCTTAAAGACAAAGAGATTGTAGCCTACAAGGAAAGAATCCTTGGCGCTACTGGAAAGGAAAACTTCTTTACTAGAGGAGCAATCAAGGAGTCAGGCTTATTCGGTGAGCACCTATTCCAAGAGGGTGGTAAGTACATCACCTTGGTGGAAGGAGAGTGTGATGCTATGGCTGCATACGAACTGCTAGGTTCTAAGTGGCCTGTAGTTAGTATAAGATCAGGAGCTAACGGTGCAGAGCGTGATGTGAAAGCATCACTTGAGTACCTTGAAAGCTTTGATACAGTCATCATCAACTTCGATGAAGACAAGGCAGGTAGGGAAGCAGCCAAGCGTGTAGCTAGTTTACTCAAGCCCAGTAAGGCTAGGGTGATGACGCTACCTGAAGGCTACAAAGATGCCAATGAGATGCTGAACAGACAAGACCACAGAAACTATGTGCAAGCTTTCTGGTCAGCTAAAACTTATACACCGTCTGGTGTTCTTAGTGTCACTGAGAATCGTGACAAGTATAAGAATAGAGAGAAGGTTCAGTCTTACCCTTACCCTTGGGACGGTTTGAATCAGAAGCTAGAAGGGCTACGGCACGGTGAGTTGATAACATTAACTGGTGGCACAGGACTAGGTAAGTCTAGTGTTACGCGAGAGCTTGAGCACTGGTTAATTAAAACAACAAACGATAACGTAGGTGTAATCGCGTTAGAAGAAACCTTCAACAGAACAGTAGATGGAATACTTTCTATTGAAGCAAACGCCAAACTACACATCGACAGGATCAGAGACCAATACACAGAGGAGGAGTTAGATAACTTCTTTGATGTTATGTATGATGGTCAGAACAATAACCGTGTATGGATTCACGCGCACTTTGGTGCAAATGATATTGATTCTATCTTCAGTAAGCTTCGCTTCATGATAGTTGGTTGCAACTGTAAGTGGGTAGTTATTGACCACCTACACATGTTAGTGTCCACTACGGTGGAAGGTGACGAGAGACGGTCAATTGATGCTATCATGCACCGACTAAGAACCCTTGTAGAAGAGACAGGAGCAGGTGTTATACTTGTGTCCCACCTACGTAGGGTAGACGGCAACAAGGGCCATGAGAACGGCATAGAGACAGGTTTGTCACACCTCAGAGGCAGTCAGTCTATTGCTCAGTTATCTGACTGTGTTATATCACTTGAAAGGAACCAGCAATCAGATGACCCACTGGAGGCATCAACAACTAAGGTACGCATACTCAAGAGTAGGTACACTGGTGACGTTGGACTTGCCACATCCCTAGTGTTTGATGATGAGACAGGTAGGCTAGCTGAAGTAGAAACTGATGACCTAACTAACTCTGCATCGGACAATAATGAAATTGCATTGGGGTTTGAGTAATGAGATTAGTATTCGACATAGAAACTGATGACCTTAACGCCACCAAGATATGGTGCATCGTTGCTAAAGACATAGACACTGAGCAAGTCTACACCTATGGGCCTAATCAGATAGATGAAGGGTGCGAATTACTTTCAGATGCTGACGAGTTAATTGGTCACAACATCATAGGCTTCGACATCCCTGTACTAAAAGACTTGACAAGATTCAAGACACTTGGAGAAGGACAAAGGATAGTAGATACATTGGTACTATCTAGACTGTTCGACCCTGTACGAGAAGCTGGTCACGGCCTAAAGTCTTGGGGATACAAACTAGGCTCTAGTAAGATAGACTTCAAAGACTTTACAGGTGGCTTCTCACCTGAGATGCTAGACTATTGTATACAAGATGTAGAGCTTAACCTAAAGGTGTACCATGCCTTACGTGAGGAGTCTCGCGGCTTCAGTAAGGAGTCACTAGAGATTGAACATGCAGTAGCATTGATCCTAAAGGAGCAAGAGAAACATGGGTTCTTATACGACGCAATGGAGGCTGACCTTCTTCTCGCTGACCTACGCTCGGTGGTCGCTAAGACAGAGGCAAAGGTTAAGCATGTGTTTAAACCAAAGGTAACTAAGATAAAGTTATACCCTCGCCACACAGCGACAGGAAAGTTAAGTAAGATGGCAGACTCTTGTGCGTTAGCTAGTGGAACTGGTGTCAGAATGACTAAGCCAGAGTACGAGTTGATGACCCTGAAGATTGAGAAAGCAGAAGGTGAGTTGAGTAAGTGTGACCCTGTAATACGCAGTAGAGCTAAGGACTTTAACTTAGCATCAAGGCAGCAGGTTGGTGAGTACTTACAAGACTTTGGCTGGAAGCCTACTGAGTTCACAATTCATGGTAGACCTATTGTAAATGAAAAGACATTAGCAGAAGTTAAGGGTATCCCTGAGGCTGACTTAATTAACTCTTACTTAATGTACCAGAAGAGAGTATCTCAGATTACCTCTTGGTGTGAAGCAGTTGAAGAGGACGGGAGAGTACACGGCTTTGTGATTCCTAATGGTGCTATCACTGGTAGGATGACACACAGACAACCCAACATGGCCCAAGTGCCTTCATCTAATTCACCTTTTGGCTCTAACTGTAGAGCATTATGGACTGTACCTAAAGGCAAGAAGCTGGTAGGTATAGATGCTAGTGGACTTGAACTACGAATGCTTGCACATTATATGGACGATGAGGATTACACAAATGAAATCATTAACGGAGACATACATACCGCTAATCAAAAACTTGCGGGACTTGAATCAAGAAATCAGGCGAAGACATTCATCTATGCCCTCCTATACGGAGCGGGAGATGAAAAGCTTGGAAGCGTGGCTGGGGGAGGTAGATCAGTTGGTGCAAGACTTAGACAATCTTTCTTCGATAATCTTCCAGCATTCGCGGCTCTCAAGAATAGAGTTGCAAGAGCATCAGAAGAGGGCTACATCAAAGGACTAGATGGGCGTAAGCTTACAGTTCGCAGCCAACATGCTGCACTAAATACTCTATTACAAAGTGCTGGTGCTATAGTTATGAAGAAAGCTTTGATCATTTTAAATGAAAAGATAAAGAAGCTAGACGCTAACTTCGTGGCTAACGTACATGATGAATGGCAGATAGAGGCTGACGAGTCTGTAGCTGATGAGGTAGGTAGGTTGGGTGTTGAGGCTATCATAGAAGCTGGTCTGCACTTCGATCTTAAATGTCCACTGGATGGAGAGTATAATGTCGGAAGTAACTGGTCAGAAACCCACTAACCCTACTAATCCTAAGAATGGCGAGTACATTTTTGAAGATGGAGAATGGTGGTACATAAATGCCCATGACAAAAGTAGACGTAGGGCTACTGTGGCACAGAACATTCAGAATACAAGAATGTGGGTAGACGGTAACTACATCCCCAAGTCCCACCCGCTACACAAACCCGGCAGGTACAAGGGGTTTACTGATGCAGCCTTTAGTTCTCTAGAAAACTACGAGATAGCTCAAGAAGGTGAGGTATATATAATATATAACCCTTCTTTCCCTAGCTGGATAAAAGTAGGCATGGCTGTTGACTCTGAAGATAGATTAAAACAATACCAAACAGGATCACCTTACAGAGACTACAGAATACACGCTTCCTACCCTGTTAGTGACAGAAGAAAATCAGAAGCAGAAGCCCACAAACTTCTATCAGAGAAGCATGAACGTAAAGGTGAATGGTTTGTTTGCTCTACTGCTGTAGCAGAAACTATTTTAAATAAACATTTTAACACGGAAGGAGTACAGTTTGAACTCTTCTAAAAACTTAGACAACCTAGTACCTGACATCTACAAGATGATTGAAGTGTTATCAGAAGGTAAACAAATAGACATCTCAGATGATCTTATACATGACTTCGGGGAACGTATGAAGTCTGCCCTTGTTCACTGGACTGAACCGCACAAGCAGTCTAAGGGACTACGCATGAGCAACATAGGCAAGCCTTCCAGACAGTTATGGTACGAGCAAAATAGCGACACACCTGCACCTCCCCTGAAAGGATCTACTCACATTAAGTTTCTGTACGGGCATCTTCTTGAAGAGTTGCTCTTACTACTTGTGAAGTTAGCAGGACATGAGGTAACTGATGAGCAGAAAGAAGTTAAGGTAGATGGTATCAAGGGTCACATGGACTGCAAGATAAACGGAGAAGTTGTTGACGTTAAGACTGCATCTAACTTCGGCTTCAAGAAGTTCAAAGAAGGTAGCCTATATCACGATGATCCTTTTGGTTACATGTACCAGCTTGCAGGGTATGAAGCAGCAGAGGGTACAGACAATGGTGGCTTCCTTGCTATCAACAAAGAGACAGGAGAACTTGCTTTATTTAGGCCCGGCGGCTTGACAAAACCCAATGTCAACACTAGAATAGAGACTCTAAAAAATAACTTAGCGTCAGAGACTCCCCCTGAAAGATGCTACGAACCTGTAGTGGAAGGAAAGAAAGGTAACCTACGTCTCGGCTCTGGTTGTTCCTACTGTGGCTTTAAGAATCAATGCTGGTCAGATGCCAACAATGGTAAAGGCTTGAGAGCTTTTAAATATTCTAATGGTATTAAGTACTTCACAAGAGTCACATCCACACCAAACGTACAGGAGATTTTTATAAAATGAAGCCACAGATCTGTAAAAGAATCAGCAGACAAACAGACATAGTGCTGTGCCAATGGTTAAAAACTCTTGTGACTGAAGAAGAACAATCAAAGATTAGTATCAGTAATGTACGTGAGTTCATTCCTCCCTCCTCTTACTTCTATGTAGGTAGGACACTTAGACTGAACTTCTATAGTCCTAAGTGGGTACGTAAGACAATGAAGAAGCTTGTTAAACTTGGACATGTAGTAGAGGAGATAAACATGGAACAACTAGAAAGAGTACTACCTCATCGCAACTAAAGTAAAAAATGGCTGGCGTAAAGCTAGAGTACCCCGTCCTAAGAAGTATCTTAAAGAGGATGGTAGTAAGTACGACTCTATCTGGGAGGCTGTGTTACATGAATCAATTCTAAAGGATTGGGAACATCATGTTGATAAAGTCCCATATGTTATTGAACATAAGTACGAGCCTGACTTTGTTAGGGAAGTAGACGGCAAGAAGATATTGCTTGAGTCTAAGGGTAGATTCTGGGACTTCGCAGAGTATAATAAGTACATCTGGGTCAAGAAGATCTTACCTAAAGATGTTGAGCTAGTATTTCTTTTTGCCAACCCTGCTGCCCCTATGCCCGGATCTAAGCGGCGTAAAGATGGTACTAAAAGATCTCACGCTGAGTGGGCTGAAGCACATGACTTCAGATGGTATAGTGAAGACACAATCCCTGATCATTGGATTGACGCTAAGGCTAGGGAGTCTGATGAGTATAAGAAACGTAATGATAAACTAAAGGTTAAAATGCAATGAGTATTGATGACGCAACACCAGAAGCGTGGGATAGGATAAACAAATGGAACCGTAACGGCCCAGACCAACACCCACTATTCCCCACAAAAGATGACCCTAAAATGTTAGGTGATCTGTTAAAAGAAGACTATAAATTAGCAGAGGAAAAGATGAAAGATAGCTACACACGTCAAGGGTATAAGTTCAAAACTTCTTGGGGTGATGAAGATGTCAATAGCCCCGCACACTACGCCCAGCAGGGAGACATAGAATGTATTGATGCTATGGAGTCTATGATGTCTAGAGAAGAAATCATAGGCTACCTTAGAGGTAACTCATTCAAGTACAGGTGGCGCTTCAGAAGAAAAGGAAGCGCTATTAAAGACCTACGCAAGGCACAGTGGTACGAGAACAGACTACTAGCTATTTTAGAATCAGATACAGTTGAATAGTAATGGCAGACAACTGGGATAGAAAGACTGAAAGGTCTGAAATGTTTCATAAAAGAAACAAAGTAAAGAATAAGAAACAAAATAAAGCACGTACCAAGGGGTACAGGCAATCACAACTAAGGGAAAAGGATGACATTAATGACATCAAAGATTGGGAAGCAAGACTATCTAGGGATTCAGATTGATTACTCTAGAGAAGATGATCTTAATAACTTCTCAATAGAAACTTTAAAAGACAGATATTTATGGCAGGATGAAACTCATGCACAAGAAGCATTCGCAAGAGCCTCAGTCTATGGTGCAACGTATAAAGAGTATACTGACTACGATCTTGCACAGCGACTTTACGACTACAGTAGCAAGGGCTGGTTCGGTTTTAGCACTCCTATACTTAGCAACGGGGGAACCACTCGCGGTTTACCTATTAGCTGCTTTCTCAATTATGTTCCTGATTCTCGTAGGGGCCTTTCTGATCATTATGATGAGAACATATGGCTGGCAAGTGGAGGTGGAGGCTTGGGAGGCTATTGGGGTGATGTTAGGAGTAACGGGGTTTCTACTGCTAACGGTAGTCAGTCTACTGGTAGCATCCCTTTCATG
>Ga0208134_1001457_pt1 | contig 13550 bp, 22 predicted proteins | sample VirMetDEL_Mar_31_FD_184515 | JGI IMG/M metagenome (GOLD analysis project Ga0208134, IMG submission 184515) | Aqueous microbial communities from the Delaware River and Bay under freshwater to marine salinity gradient to study organic matter... | ecosystem: Environmental > Aquatic > Marine >... | reverse complement strand
TAAAAAAATATAAGTACTTGTCATAGCTATATTAACTTCGTTACTGTTATTTAGTTTTTTTACATACCTAGTTTTAGGTATATCATTAACACTATACTCTATTTGGTACTTGTTTTCTTTACAAAAAATAGGATAAACTTTAATTTTGTTTTTAAAACATATACTCATTGCTTTTGATATATCCATATATTAAACTTTATAATATGGTAACGACATTTGTGCCGTTACCAAAAAATTAAATTTTTATACAATCACTTTATGTAAAATTATCTTTATAAGAATCATTCATTTTTCTTATTTATCTTTTACAAATTGCCCATTAATCATTTTACCCTCTCTATTCTCAATAATATTTAAAGCAGTTTCAAGGCAATCTAAAGGGTTTAAATTTTGCATTTTACATTGTATAAGTATTGTAACTAAAATATCTCCAATTCCATCTGTAATTTCATCTGACGTATCACAAAATACTCCTTTTGAGTTGTAGTAATAGTTTAATTTGTTTCTTTGAGCAAAAAGTGCTTCACGAGTTTCTGCAACTTCTTCTTCTGTCTTTGATTGCTGAGCAAGTGGTGTTCCTTTTTCAAGTATTCCTTTATTATTTGCCCACTTAACTACTCTTTGGTTCAATTCTTTAAATCTGTTCATTATCTTTATGTTTTATTAATTCTTCGATATTCTTTAATAATCTCGAAGTTTTTATGGTTTTTTTGATTTTAAATCAGCCTCTTTTAATCTTGTACTTATGCGTTCTCTAACTATGATTCTATCAATAGGCATTGGTTTGTAATCTTTCATATACTCAAAAGGAACATCATCCCAAGATTCACTATAATCTTGAACCTTAAAACCTCTTACCTTACATTCATTATAGAGTTTAGCGTATCTTTTATGTAAATAACCTAGTTTGTCGTAAAAGAACTTAACGTGTCCCTTTCCTAAGCAAAAGTAATCTGGTTTTCCTTTTAATGAAAATTTACCTTTTTTTACCGCATTAGGTATTCTTATAATTTCTCTATGCTCAGCAATTAAATGCTTGTCAGTTAGTTCTTTTACTGGTATTCCGCAATTAATCCTTGTCATCTGTTATTCTTTCTATTAATTTTTTAAAATCATCTAAACTCCTAACAACAACGTAAACTACACCTTCTTTTGTTACAAGTTCTTGCCAATCTAACTGCTCTCTAGATTGCCTTCCGCTAGGGGTTTTTAATTCTATTGCGTACAAATTGCTTTGATAAATAAAAAGAAAGTCAGAAACCCCTCGAATTACCCCCATAGTCTTAAACTTAGCTCCTTCTCTAGCGTTACGTGAACCTCCGTTTGGAACGTGAAACAGTAAACCTCTTAGTTTTGGGTAGTTGTTATGAAAGAACATATAACATTCTTGTTGTAATCTGTCTTCGCTCATAGTTATACTTTTTTAGCTCCGTTTTCTATTAAAATCTTGTCAGTTATCCCTGTAACTCTGTTTGGTTCTAGGTTATAAGCACAAACTATTTCTTGAAATTTAGTAAAATCATTAAAACTAAACTCATTTAAAAGAAAACCAACAAAGCTCATTTTATTATCTATAATTTTATCTCCTAGATAATTTTTATCTAAACTTTCTATTTCATTAAAATATGTAATCTCAATCAATTTTAAATCATCTATCGTTTTTGATAAGTTCTTTTTAGCGCTATGTCTTATAATTCCAAGTTTACTAACCTCTTCTAAATAATGTAGACAAGTAAAGCTAGTAAGTATAGCACCGCTTATTTTTTCAATATCTTTTTCAGTAAGTTTACGCATCTCTAAGTTTTTTAATATAATTATTTATAGAATAAATCTCTTTCTCAAATTTAAGAAACTCTTTAACATTCATATCTCTTTGGTTTTCTTTAAAGAAAATTTTAAGGTTTTTTAAGTATTCAGTAAAATATCTAATATTTGCTAAATTTATTTGCTTCTTTAAAACATTAAGCATTATTTATTTATTTTTTCTTTTACAGACTCAACAAATAAGTCAGTTAAACTGATTCCTTTTTCGATAGCGTATATTTGCGCTTGTTTTTTAAACTCTGGCTCAAGTCTTAAAAATGTACCTGCTGTCTTTTTTGATTTCTTAACTAATCGTGTTTTTGTCATAATATTGGATTTAATATATTTATATATTTCTAATACAAATATACAAACTTTTTTTATAAACTCCTTTAAAATCTTAAATATGTTTGTTTTAAAATTCAACTATCGCTTATTCGATAAGAAAACCCGCTTATCCTAGAACCAAAACCCCAAAGAACAGCCATCGTGTCGCTCCTCAAACCATATTAAACGGTAACAAAAGAGGTAACACTCGAAACCACCCGTTATCATTGAGTTTTTTAATAAATTGTGTGTCTGTTACTCTCTGAGGCAATTTCCAAACCCATATATAAAATACAAATCATAACAAGTTTATACTATATTCTATTATTTTTAGTAACAAAATAAAAAATATATAATATAAAGCTAGTAGTAGTAGGGGTTTTCGAGTGTTACCATGATTTGTTACTGTCCTGTTACCCACCTGTTACCCTCTAAACTCAACGAATGGGTAACAAAATATGGTATGCTGTATCACTACAAATGCGCACGTACAGATTGGCAACTCTCCGAGCGCAGCGATATGTCCTACGAGCGCAGCGATATGTCCTACGAGCGCAGAGATATGTTTATGTGATGTTATCGCAATGTGATGCTGTGATGCGAGGTCTTTGTGTATACGTCGAAGAATTTCAAAAAGTTCGTGTTTGAGGGGGTACAAAACCCAAGGGGGGGGTACTTTTTTTTAACGCAAAAAAAAACCTTAAAATTAATTAAGGCTTTTAAGGTACTTTTAAGAGAGCTTTATAAAGACTTTATATAGTTATATATTTTAGTTATAACAAACCTTAGAACGTCCTTTATAAGGAAGAAAATAGCTATTATAAAAATACCTAGTAAGAAAGCTAATATTAAATAGTTTAAAAATATCATTTTTTAAGTTTTTATACCCGCCTAAATTTAGGCGGGTATTGGTTAAATTTATATAGTCTCTTTTTTAGTTTCTTTTTTTACCTCGTTACTCGCGTCCGCGTCCGCTTTAGCTTTTAATAAAATTGCTAGCTTTTGGTTTTTCTTTTCATCATTGGTCAAAGGTCGTAAACTATTCAAAAAGAAGGTAAAAAAATTATTGTCAACCGTCGACGTAACGGCGTCTCCTCTTAAGCCGTCCTTTGTAATATTGTACTCGATAGGAGTTTTCGTACTTATTTTAATACCTTTTAAATTACTTGCAAGATTAAAAACGTCGCTTTGTATTGATTTTTTAACCTCGTTCGCTTCGATAGTCCTATATAAACAACGTCTTAACCTTGTTTTATCATTGCTCCCCTCAACTCCTTTTTTACGAGTTAAATTTATAAGAGTCTTAAATTCCTTAAAACAATCCTCGAAACTGATATCTTTGGCTCCGCTTAATTTTTCGATTGTTATAATAGAAAATAAAACCTCTTTTTTAACGCCTTTTAGCTCGCTCTTTAATTGTTCGAATCTAATAAGCGGATTTTTTTTACTTGTTTCAATCCTACTTTTTAAAGTTTCTTTTACCGAACTTTTTACTACTTTTTTTGTTAATTTAGTCATAACTTATTGATTTTTAGGCGGTTAAGTCAATACGCTCAACCCTTTACCTTTATACCCTACAAAGATATAAAAGTATATATATATATACGTTATTTTTTTACGAAACTTTTACGAAACTTTTTTTTAATAGTAATACTCGCAGACTTAATAGTAATACTTGCGCATTTAATAGTATTACTCGCAAACCTAATAACATCGCTCGCAGACCTGATAACATCGCTCGCAGACCTGATAGCATTGCTATTATTTGGACATTTCTCTAGATAAAAAACTCGCCATAAAAAACGCTATAAAAAACGATGGCTATAAAAAACAGCACCGTAAAAAACAGCTACATAAAAAATGCGATGCAAAAAACTATCTGGCCATAAAAAATGCGCTGTAAAAAACAGCATAAACATTTATATCGTCAGATAAAAAACTGGTTCTAAAAAACGGTAAGACATAAAAAACTCCCTAAAAAACATCTAGGGAGTTATAAAAAACATCTAGGGAGTTATAAAAAATTAATGTAAATCTCTACTTAATTCCTCTAAGACACTTATCCTTGCTTGAAGGCACTCTCTTAGAGTTATAAAACCACACTCATAATTCTTAATTATAGATGCTTCATCCTCTTCTGCGTCTATCTTTAACTGTTTGTTTATTTGAATTTTTATGCGGTCTTGACGCATAGCTGATTCAGTTATTTCCTCGTTTAACTCTGTTCTTAAACTTTCTATTGATACCATAATTTATTTGATTTTATAATTGTGTTTTGATTGTAAGTGAAATAGATTAACCGCATTTAAATAGCCCTTCCAAAAATAAATGTCTTTGCTATAATCTCCGTCTGTCAACCCTTCGTAAAAAGCTAAATGCTTTTCAGCCTTCTTAATTTCTGCTCTTAAATAATTGTAATCTGCTTTGTTCATTTTACTACTTTTTTATGACCCGCACTAAGGCGGGTCGGTTAAATTAATTTTTATAAAATACCCCACCCTCTTGGTATAAGCTAGGGAACATTTCCTTTAAACTTTGTAACTTCACACCTTTGTCAATCATCTCTAAGAGTACATTTTTTGTGATTAACTCGAGTTCTACAGATTGTTCTTCTGAGTAAGTTCCGTTTATCGGTTTGACATTTTTTGCTTTTTTAGTAAAAATCTTGTTGAAAATTTTAGCGTTTTTTTCCGTGTTGATTAGACCCAAATAAGCCTCTGTCGGGTTTTGGTTTATCCAATCAATTTGACTTTGTACATTCATAACTTTAAATTTTAAATATTAAAGTACAAATATATTGTATATACAAATAACTCGCAAAAGTATGTTTAACTATGTTTATTAGAGTTTTTTACCATACCATAGACCAATTGGTGCGCACCAAATCATCTCTAACATTTATGCTCTATTGCATTTGAGCGTGCGGTAAAAAACAGAACCGCATTTTTTATATCTCTAGATAAAAAACACTACGATGTTATCTCGCGCGCGTGGTAAAAAACAGCACTACATTTATTCTGCAGTCCTTTATAAAAAACGTGTACGTGGTCTGGATTATGCTCTCGGGATTTATAAATGTAAAAAACTCCTCTTTTTAGGGAGGAGCTTGGGGGATGGGGGATTGGGGGGTTAGTGGGGGATTAGTTTGTTTATTAGGTAGTAATAAATCGAAGGTGTTATCGCTCTTCCAAGACGCTCTATTTTATTAGGATATGTTTCTCCTAAGTAGATATTTTTCGGAAAACCCATTATACGAATAGCTTCTTTAACTGTGAATTTTCTATTCTCCCAATGAACTATTGATGCTGCTGATAAACAACCTGCTGTTGCGGTAAAAGTTCCTGCGTATTTATCTGGGGATTGCTTTATCAATGAAAAGTACTTTTCGCTTTTCGCACCAATCGGAGTATCTAAAGAAGCTTGATAAATAGCATATCTTTCTATATTAGATTCCTCTAAATCATAATCGGTATTCTGTAACCCTAAAAAAGCTTTTTCTAGCGTTATATAGTTCTTTTTAGTTGTTGGTATAGGAAACCTTATATTTTCATTAATGTCGTTTCTAATACCTACAATAATCAATCTTTTTCTTGACTGAGGTACACCGTAATTTTTTGAATTCATAACCTCGTAACGAACTTGATAGCCTGCTCCTACTAATTGCTGATAGAAAGTCTCACTTTCCTTTACAACACCGTTTCCTAATTCTTCTCCAAACATATCTAATTGTTCTGAACCAAATAAGTACTTAGCTTTGCCCTCGAGCAGACTAGCTACGTTTTCAGCTATAAAGTACTTTGGCTGAATTTCTGTTAATACCCTTGCAAACTCTCCAAACAAATCATCTGTTCTTTGCTTTTTATCTGAATAAGATTTAACCTCTCCCCATCCCTCTTCACGCTTACCAACTGTTGAAAAAGAAGAGCAAGGTGGAGAAGCCATTAACAAATCTAATTCACGAGGCTTAATACCTGCTATATTCATTATATCAGCACCGCTTAACTCTCTTATATCATTAGGAATAACCTTCGTGTTTGGAAAGTTAATTTTATAAACTCTCTGCGCCTCTTCTATAAATTCATTAATCGCTAAGAGTTTTCCACCTGCTAATTTAGCTCCAAGACAACCACCCCCTACTCCTGCGAATAGTGAGATAGCTGTAAATCTTTCTTTTGAGGAAGCTTTTTTTACGTCTTCCATTGTATAGTCTAACCAATTTATATCAACTCCCATAGCTTTCCGTATTTTTTAAATGTTATTACCTCTACTCCTTTATCGCACAATATAGTCATTGTAAATAAACCAACACTAGCTCTTAGCAGATTGTTATTTAACATATAAAGAGTTCTTGATATATGCTCTTCCCTTGTTCTTATTTTACTATTACCCATCCTATAAAATTTAATGATTTAAAAAATACTTCTATAATTTCAAAGCCTGCCTCTCTAAACATAGCTTCGTTTTCTTTCTGAGACAAAGGGTACATCATAGAGCGTAAATCTCTCTGTTTGTTTAAAATTTCAAACTCAGTCAATCCATTATTTATTTTTGAGTCGTAGTTACTAAAAGTGAAAATGTCTTCCGTAAAACCGTTATTTGAGTATATTTTCTCACATACAATAAAAGCTCCTCTCTTGTCAAGCGAGTCGTATATTTTTTGCACTAATTTCTTTCTTTTTGGTAGTTCAATAAATTGCAATGTAAACAAGCTAAAAATCAAGCTAGTGTTAAAAAACTTTAAATTTTCTTCCGTTACATCTCTAGGAAAGAAACTACAATTAGGTGCGTACTCTAAATCGGGAAGTAAGTTATCTGCTATATCATAACCAACAAAGGATAAGTCGTTATGTATTGATAAAAATTCTTCTGATAATTCTAAAATTAAATCTCCCGCAGAACAACCTATATCATAAATATTACTATTCTTTACTAAAAAATTAGATGCTATACTAGGTATCAGTTTACGCAAACCATTGTAGTTTGGTATTGAGTCATTAATATGTTCTCTAAATTCAATATTATTGTAATTTTGAAATGTAAAACTTTCTTTTTTATTCATTTGTTTTGGTTTTAAAATGGTTCTTCGTCTGATTCTGTTACTTGGTTATAATATTTGTTTTCATAGGTATAGTACATACCAATCTTGCTAGCCTCTCCTGTTAGACTTGGTTCGTATCTTGAACGAGTATCTACTCTGCGCAATCTCATTTTATCTTTTATAATCTTTGTAACATAGTTTGCGGATATACTATTGTTATGACTAAACCAAGCGTTTTTAATATCGATAGGAATAAAATGTAATTCGGGAATATGTTCGTTATTGCTACAAAAATCATCTAAAAATATTTCAATATCTTTCTGTAAACTTTCTTTACTCTCGCTTTTTACAACACTCAAAGCCTCGGTCTGAATTTCTTCTGGTGTAAAAACTTGCCTTGACTTACTAAAATCAACATCTTTTTGCTTAGATAAGTAATGCAAAAAATAAGGTATTTCATCTCTCAAATCTTGTAATATGTTATGATTTGCTTTACCTTCTAATGTTGGAACTTTACGAACCCAATACCTAATTTCTGCTTCGTCAACTTTACTAAATTTAGATTCATCATTTGAGGTAATAATTAACTTTCCATAAAAAGGAGTATTGTATGGAGTTACAAATTTAGTATTAACAAGTAGCGTTTTCTGCGTAGCTAAAGCCTTTAATTTTTCAGTAGCTTGAACACTATCGAACCTTGACTCTTCTATTGCTATAATATTTTTAGTAGCATAGCTAGAGTTAAAACTACTACTAATATCTTGAGGATTTATGATAACCATATTTCCGCCAAATATTATGCTTAGCCAATCTACAAAAGTTGATTTACCTGTACTTCTCTCTTCCGATGTTAATACCAATATAGGTAGAGCTTGCTTAGGGTGTTCGTAAAGTACTTTTAAATATCTTAAGCCAAGTTCAAGACCCTCTCCAAATATATGTCTCATAAGTAATAGAGACCACTCTATTTTAGATTCATCTTTTATATCGTACTTAATTTTCTTGTGTGGAAAAGGAGAATAAAGATTATAGAAACCTCTAACAGCTTTTTTATGTTTGTCATTGTTTGGCTCAATAATAAAATCATCATAAACGGAAACCCTTGCTAGCATTTCCTTTCCGTAATCTTGCTTTATTTCTTCTTTTGACCATATTAATAACTCTTCTCTATCAATACCAAATCTGTCAATTTTATTTGAAGATTTAAAGTACTTAACACCAATTCTAACGTAAGGAAAATCCATATCCATATAGTTCAGTCCAACATATACAAAGGCTGATTTAAAGTTATTGTTAAATGCTAACTTTACTAATATCTGAAATGGAGAGTACTTTTCGCCCTCTAAAAATCCCATACTATTTTCAGACTCTACAAAGAAATAGACACCATGATTATTCATAAATATCTGAGTTTCTGTTGCTGATACCTTCATAACAACGTTACCCTTTTCTATGTATAATTTTTTGTTCTTACGCAACAAAAGGTCTAAAGCATCTTTTGAATGATTCAGATTGTAGTAATCTACGGGATTCTGTTCGAGCCAACTTTTTTTACTGCTCATAATGTTTATCTAGTTTTTTTATTATTTTTTCTATTTGAGTGATTAGTTTTTTGTTAGCACCCTTTAAATTTGAACGTATAATTGAAAAGTAAACAGGTCTATAAATCTCAATCATTCTACTAAGGCATCTATCTCTATTTTTTAGATAAAACTTACGCTCTGTAAACTCAGTAACCAATCCCAAAACCTGCTTCTCCAACAATCTAAAAGCTAGGTTCGCATCCCTTCCGTTTATTGTAGCGTAATTTAAAATAGCTTTTGAAGATGGGTATCTAGGTTTTTTGACTTCAACTAATTCTCCGTTTATGTAATTTGCCTTTTGCTCTCGTTTCTTTTTTTCTTGACCGCAATTAGAACACTCGATACAACCTTTTTCTTCGTTATAATAAGTGCCTAATAAGTTAAATTCAGAGCAATTAAAACATTCCCAAACTTGTAATAAGTCTGTTGGTTTTTTAGTTTCCCAATCGTGAACCTTAAAATACTTTGACCAATCCCTGTAATCAGACCAATAACCGTGTCTCTCAACGTTTAAACCTAAATCAATAATCGTAAAACTGTCTTTACCCTCAGCAACCCTACCACCCCTACCGCAACTTTGCAACCATAAACTAAGACTTAAAGTAGATTTGTTATAAATCACAGTCTCTATATCTTTAACGTTAAAACCTGTTGTAAAGACTCCTACGTTAAGCAAAATAGCATTTGGAGTATCTTTAAACCAATCAACTACATCTTTCCTATTATCGTCTTTAGATTTGTTTACGCTATCGAACATACGAACTCTATCGCCTATTCCTTCCTTTATAAAAGCTTCGTGTAGATTTAAGTTTACCTTAGTAGTCGGATTAAAAATAATGGTCTTTGTATTGTCTTTTTTTCGATATGATTCTATAACCTTCTTTACTGATGCGTGAGAACCAAAAACCTCAGTCAAAGACTTTGATGTAAACCCGTCGGGATTTGATGCTGATTTTTGAAGCTTGTCTAATCCGTTTGGTTTAAGAATTATGTACTTGTCTCTTGTAAGATAACCTAAATCAATTAAATCATTAACACCTATACCTTGAATAATTGTATCAAAATCATCTGCTAAACTCAGCTTTCTTGTTCTAATAACGTTAGCAGATACCTTCTCCTTTTCTTTTTTATATATTATCGGAGTAGCTGTCAAACCTATCAATAGCTTGTAATCTATATTTTCGTACACTTGCTTAAAGAAGTCAACGTGTGTTTCATCAACAATAATATTATCAAAAGAACCCAAGTAATCAACACCGTATTTACTAAATCTAGCTTGTGCTGTTTGAGTCATAGCGATAACGTTTTTGCATTTTTTTATAGAATCTATTTTTCTAACCTTAGCAGTAAGAATACCTAAGTCTTTAACCCATTCAGAATTTTGCTCTAATAACTCAATTCTATGCGTCAATATCAAAGTTCTACCTTCTAAATTATTTGCTGTATGACCTATCAATATAGATTTACCCCATCCTGTTTCGGCTTGTACTAATATCTTTTTGAATCCTTGATTTATTTTTTGCAACAAATCAACATATAGTTCACTTTGGTATGGTCTTAACGAAATCATTAGTTAGGTGTTTCTATTAGTTATTTTTATATTTCTAATTGTAATCTAAACTCGATTAAATCCATACACTTATCATGGCAAAAATCTATTAAAGAATCATCTACTACAAAGTAATCGTTATTAGCACCGTAACTTAAAAGTAATTCTGAAATTACGTTTTTATTATCTAATATAGTTTTTAATGTTATAGGGTTTTTTTTTTCTATTCTTGCCTGTTCAATAAATTTTTTTGTAAAATTATTTACAAGTTTATAGGAAAAATTAAACATATTATTAGTTACTACACCTCTACCTCCGTTATTATCTAAATTAATTCCAATAGCGATAGCTATATCTGTTGAGGTCTCTTTGTATTTTAAAAAGTTAATTATATCTTTAGTCTTCTGCTTCATTTATCATTTCTTTTACTAGGTTATCTACATATTGCTTATTTCTTTTTACTATGATATTTCTACCGTCAGAATGTGTTGCGTCAATTTCGTACTTACCACTTGACTCTTCGTAATTAACACTATTGAGAGTCCAATCGGGGTCTGCTAATATTTCCTTGACTTTTACGTTCTTTTTACTAATGTAAGCTTCGTCTAGCTTTTTGATTTTTTTGGACATTTTTATAATTATTTTATTAAGACTAAACAGTACTCTTCAGCTATATAATTAATATGTTTTTGTGTAGTTCTACTCCAATGACCTATCTGATGCAACTCATTGCCAACAATATTGGCTACGTGTGTTTGGTAAGAAAATACCTTTCCGTCTACTACTATTAAATTCTGCTTGTATCTCATTTTTTTGATTTTTAAATATTAATCGAATATAGTTATATATTCTTTATCAGACTAATTAGTGTCTTTATTTAACAATAATTTAACAAAAATTAATCTTTCTTTCTTAAGTACTTTTCATACATTTCGTCAACTAGAGAATCGTCTAACTTTAATGAAACATAATCGTTTCTCAACTTAACGTCTGATGGGTTATCATTTATAAGCTGAGCCATTCTTTGTTTTGTGTTTTTTAAGTTTATCATTTTAATAATATTTAGGTGTTTTATATCCTTCGTTTAATGACCATAAAGCGGTCTTAATATAACCTGCTACTCCCTTGCTTAAATAAGCGTTTGAGCGCACTAAATCTTCAACTTCTCTTTTCGCATCGCTATAATCAACGTAACCCGCACCGCAACGAGTACCGAATATTAGACATGCGGTTCTTAGTTGGTAATGACCGGGACTTGAGTTGATTTCTCTTATGGCTTTTCTTACCGTATTATATGCCCTAGACTCGTTTCTATTATTTGACTTTAGTTTTTTGTATGGCTTAATAGGTAGCGGAAAATCTTGACTTAACGTGTCTTCTAAACTTTCTTTTAAATCCCATTCTTTAGCTTCATAAAAAGACCTATCGAACATAAAATAATCATAGGATAAGAATAAAGGCAATGCTAAGTTTTTTGGAGCAGGGTCGAAACCTTTGTGATTTGAAAATTCCGACTCTATGGCTTTATAGTATTCTTTATACTCTTTTATACCATTTTTTATACCTTTAGAAATATCTATTTTAGGTATTCTAATAATAGCCTTAACACCTTTTCTACTTGGACTCAAGAACGACATAACTATTTGAGGATAATGTTCAAATAAATAAAACTTGAAATCTTCTGCTTCTTCTTCACTTAAACCATCAAAGTCTAATTGAGCAATAGGGTTAAAATCTATAATGTTGTCGTACTTTCTCCTTCCGTTAAAAATAGCTGATATAGTAAAGAATGGGAGTTGTTCTTTTAGTTGTCCTTTCCTTTTTTTATCTCCTTCCTTAGAAGCCTTATTTATAGCCTCGAATAGAGACATCATTTTATCGCTTGGCTCTAGTATAGACTTAGCCAAATGCTCTAGAGGAATATCTCCACTAGAGCTTGACTTTGTTATACCTCCTATGTAGTAAGGTATTTTCATTATTCTACGATGTCAATTTTCCAACCTTGAGCACTCAAATAGTACTTTCCGTTATATTCTCTGCCTCGAAGATTAATACTGACTTTAACACTATCTCCGTCTACCAAAGCGTCTAATAAAGATGTTTTATCTTTAACAAACTCTACTGGTATATCTTGAGGATATTGTTCTGTTGTCTTAATTACTAATAATCTTTTTGTAAAACCATTTGAGCCAAAAGACTCTGTTTCGCCTATTACACTTACTGTTCCTTCTACTTGCATACTATTAAATTTAATTGTTAATGATTATTTTTTAGGTTTAATTAATAAATATTCTGTTACTTTTTCGGTAGCTACACCTTCTTTCTCTTCTTTTGTTTTTAATATCTTGAATTTACTAGCGGTCTGCTTTATCTCTTCGCTAAGCGATTCAGAGTATGTATAGCTTTTACGACTCGCTAATGTTATTTTGAAGTTTTCTGATTCTGCGTACTTATTATTAAAATCCTTCATATCTAACATAATCTCGTCTTTTAGTAAACTAAGTTCAGACTCAATTCTCTTCTGTTCAGACAATAATCTTAAAAGCCTTTCATCAACAGAGTCTCCAAAACTAACAACCGAGTGTTCGTAATCTGAAATATCAATACAAGTTTGTAGTAGTGTTTTTTCAAAATCTAACAATTCTTTTAATGTAAAACCTCTCTCAATGACTCTACTTTTACCTGTCAACTCAACACTACTATCTTCGTTGTGTTTTGTACCAAGATAAATAAGCTTAGCAGTAGGTATAATTCCTTTAGTTAAATAAACAACTAAGGCATAGAAAAGTATTTGCTCGTTTTTAGCTACATCTCTTTCAGTCCAAGGCTTTATACCTGTTTTTATCTCATAGATTACAGAGTAATCTTTTTCTACTGCGTCAATAATACTGAATAAGTTTTTATCAAAAAATTTAGGTTGAACAGTAACCTCTTGCTCAATATAACAGGTTTTTGCTATATCTACTAAGTAATTAGGCACTAATTCTGATGACTCTAAAAATTCTAAATCAATCATTAATTCCTTACCAAACTGTTGAGCTTTAGTTCCCTTGTAGCTTTTTCCGTTAACATATTTATCGTAGTAACTCTTTGGACTACTTTTAAATAATGCGTACTGAGAGTAGCTTAAATAACTTCTATTTGATTCCATAATTATTTTTGTAATTTGTTTATTAATTCAGATATAGTATCTCTGTCCTCTTTTGTCATTTTACTAGAATAAGTTGATAGGTACTTTTCTAGTGTTGAT
>Ga0208134_1001454_pt1 | contig 13564 bp, 19 predicted proteins | sample VirMetDEL_Mar_31_FD_184515 | JGI IMG/M metagenome (GOLD analysis project Ga0208134, IMG submission 184515) | Aqueous microbial communities from the Delaware River and Bay under freshwater to marine salinity gradient to study organic matter... | ecosystem: Environmental > Aquatic > Marine >... | reverse complement strand
TCATTTTTTTTAATTTTTTTCTTACATATTTCAGATAATTCATTTTTTGTAAAATCTTTAGATTTTAAAGAAAGTATTATTTGGATCAATTCTACTTTAGATAATTTAATTAATTTAGATACTTCTTGAATATCTAATTCTTCATTCATTGCAATGTACAATATTCTACAAATTTCAGAGCAAAATAAATCCATTTTAGATGGCACTGCTGATTTATAACTACAATATTTACACAAATTTTTATTTTTTTTAGCATAACATTTATCTTTAAAATCTTGTTCTTCTTCCATTTATAATAATTTATATTATAATTATGATATAACTGAATTTTTATTTTATATAAATATTAAATCTTTTTCTAAATCCATTTTATAACAAAAATAAAATGATGCGTAAGGTGGTGTATAATTTTTATTAATACTTTCTAAATGTCTGAATTTAATTCTATTATATGAGATTATTATTTGTAATTTATCTTTAAACATTTCTTGAAACCATTTATAAAGTAATAAAGCAGAAGGACAAACTAAAATAAAAGGTTTATCTAATTCTTTTAATCTGATACATATTTCTTTTTTTTTACTGAATGGCGGATTATCTATAATTATATCTCCTTTATTATTATCAAAAAAATCTTCATCTTCATGAATTATATCAAACCCCATTTCTGCAAAATATTCTTTTTGTTTTCCATCACAATAAAAAGGAGACCATATTTGTTTATTTGTGGGTATAAATTCTTTTATTCTTTCCCAATCTTCTTTATTTGTAATATAATTATCTGAATCTTTTTCTTTTGTAAAACTCATTTATTATAAAATATATTAAATTATAATATAACTGAATTTTTATTTTATTTAGAAGTGTCTTCCGTGTATTCGAATATAAAAGATATATATTGTCCAGCAGAATCTAAAGCTCCTTGAAATTGTGTTTTTGTAATTGGTTTTATTAAATGAGATCCCGTTGCATTATAAACTGCTTCATCGCTATTAGTGTGTGCTGGATCAACTGATTCTAATTTAAATAATTCTATCTCAAATGGTTTATTAATGTACAATAAATCTTTACCATCATGTAAAACTTTATAACAATCTCTAAAAGTATTAGAATCTGCTTCTTTTGTTGTTTCACCTAAACAAACAACTCCAGCATGCTCAATAACTTGACGATCTTGAATTTCTGTTAATAAAGCATTTTGTCCATTTAAAAATCCTATTCTAGCAAATAAAATACCATTTCTTGAAGTTCCTTCTCCATTAGAAATATTTTGATTATCAATATTATGATAAACATGTAATAATTTAAGATATCTCATTTTATAAGTATTTTCTAATTTTATTGTTTTTTTTGCTCTGTCTCCAGCATCTAAATCTTGCGATCTCATATTGATTGCTAATATTGGCATTTATTATATCTAATATATTATTTTAATAAAAGTTTTTTACTTAAAATTTTTTTCTAAATTATAATAAATGGATATTTCTCTTGACGAATTAAAGAATCCCGAATGTCAAAATAATGATGAAGAAACAATTGATGAAGTCATTGAAGAAGAAACCGCTCAAGAATATAAAAAGAAACTTGGTAAGAAAATTTGTGAAATGGATGATAATGAAAAGAAAAAATATAATGCTTTAAGTCAACAGAAAAAAAGAAAAACTGAAAAGAAAAAATCAGAAATTATTGAAGAAGAAGAAGAAACTAAAGAAAATGAAGAAAAGCAACATCAATTATATAATCAATTATTTGTATTAAAACAAAAATTTCCAGAAAATACTGACAAAATTCATATTGATACTTCAATGACTTATTCAGCATTAAGTCAAAAAAAAGATTTAATCATGAAAGTAATTACAGATAAACATTCTCATAATGTTGTTTTTGAAACTTTGTTATTAGGATGCCGATCATTAGAAAGGACAGCAAATTATTTTAATCAAGATGTTTTAGATGGTTTTGCTGATGAAACACAAGAAATGAAAGATGATATTGTGCCAATTTTAAAAGAAATGATCGATCTAGGAGAGATTGACTGCACAATGTTAACTCCACAATTAAGATTAGCAATTGTTATGTCTTCTGTTGTTGTTAAGACAATTGAAAGAAATAATGATAAAAAAAAAAATCAAAATATTGTGGGAGTATTAGATTCTTCTGGGCGAGATTCTTAACTTTTCGTCGTTGGGGATATAGAAGAGAAGATTTACCAAATTATTTACAAAGATTATATTGTTGTAAATCTCGGATAAGTTATACCATAATTGATAGAAATTAAGATATACCATAATTATAATATACCATAATCAGTAAGATCCCCACATATATCCTTTTACTTTTTCTTGTTTAACTTCTTCTCTATTATTTATTAATAAATATTCTGCTAAAAGAGTTTTTATTAAAACAACTTCTTGATTTATTTTTATCATATCACTTCTTAAATGATTTATATTTGATTGTATATTATCTATTTTTTCTGATATCTTAATCTTTTTTTCTTCTGTGGTTGCCATATAAATATTAAAGAAAATAATTTATTAAGATATTTCTTAATTTATTTAACAGATTGAGATTTTAATTTATCTATTGCCATTTCATAAGCTGCTCCGGCAACTGCAAAGGCAATATATTTATTCACCCCCTTAAATCTTTGGTCAATTATATAAAATAAACTGGCATGTTCGATCACAGCGAGTGCTTGATCTGGTACATCATTAAGAGTATCGGTTGTGTATTTGATTAATCTTGGCATTATATTTATTAATTAATAATATTTTTATTTAAAATTTATTTTATTTGATATATTAAATGAAATTAACTCAAAGAGAAATATTTGTTTTAATTCAAGATATTACAGAAATTTTATGTCAAATACAAGAAGAAGAAGTAAGAGATGTTTTAGAAAGATCTTTAGAATATAGATTAAAACAAAATAATTTAGAATGTGATGAAGAAGAAGATCATGGTTCGGATAAAAATAGTGATTCTGGTTCAGATGCTGGTTCAGATAATTCTTTTTTTGAAACTGATTCGGATATAGAAGATTGATCTATTTTTCTAGGAGTTGCTCCGGTATGTCCAGTCATTTCTAATCTTTCTTCTGCTATGACAGCTGACACGTCTCTTTCAATCATGCAACCACAACACCCAATTTTAGAGCATTTGCTCTTTTGACTGGCAAGAATAACCAAAACTAGTGAGCTGGCACATCCACCTATAAAGAGCATCATTTGGTCAATTGTATAGTCTTTCATTGACATTTTTTTATAATATACCATAATTTTATTTTTATAAAAAATTTTTATTCTAATTCTAATGTGATATCAATATCACATATATCAGAAAAAGCATCAGTTTCACCACTCATTACTGCCCAATCTTTAATCAATCCGTCTGATTGTACATCTCTATAATATAAAGTAAAAACAAGAGATTTACCAACTTCCCAAGTCTGTGGTCTATTCTTAATTAATTGATATGGATAAGAATGACTGATTGTTGCTGTATCAGATATATTAGTAAGAGTTTTACCAGCACGACCAAACGGCAATAATCCAGTAATTTGTATGGGTGTATTACTAGCATCACCACCATATTCACCATCATCTAGAGCATAAGTTACACAATCTTTAGAATCTAAAAAATTCATATGTAATGCTAATGCTGATGTAATTGTTGTGTCAATTGATCCTAATCCAGCATTTGTTGTTGCTTTACCAATAAGTTCTTCAAGTTTTTCATTAACAATATTATATTTTATATCTTTCAAATATAAATTCTTAAATTTATATTCTTTTACTAATGCAAAAGTAGCTGCTCCGGTTGTATTTTCTCCAGTAAACGAGAAAGTAAGTAAAGTCATTTATATATAATTATAAAAAAAATTTAATGTTATTTTTATTTTTTGTTAAGATATACCATAATTTATTCAGTGATCAATTTGTAATTGATTTGACCAGAGCTGCTAGTGTTGTAAGTGTGTAATACAACAAGTTCAGCAATGCAGTGAAGTGTGTGAGATCCACTTGTGCCAGTAGGAAATTTAACTTCTACTTCGGGGACAGATAACTGAGAGAAAGATAAGAAAGAATCAGCATCAGCAGTAGTCTGTGGGTTCATACCGAAATTAATTACTTTAACATGCGCTGGTTTAAACTGGACGCCACCAGTCCCACCGAGAGACCCACCAACAAAATTATCAAATAATTTATTAGCACCCATCGGGAGACGATTATGAAATGCTTCAACAAAATGATCTGTGTGGTATCCATCACCAGCAGAAAGACTTAAATTATCAATACCAACAGCACAATGTTCATTTTCATAAATAGATTGATTATTTGCCATAAGTTTAAATGAAGAAATATCAATTGTAGCATCTAATTTTTTGTCAGAAGTGCTTGTTTTATCACCATCAATTGTAGCAAATAGATACAATCTACGGACAAGTCCAGAAATAGATTGAAGTTTTACTTTATTACCAGCACCAGTAGCTGTGATAAGGACGGGAGAAGCAATTACTTCATCAAACTGGGTTGTTGTAAAAGCAATCTGCGATGATACACTATTAGGAGCGTAATTGCGGCTTTGATAGGCAACCAACTCGGAATTGCTTAAATTCTGGATGTAGGAAACAAGTTGTACAGAAGAATAAGCATGAGCGCCAGCATCTTGGACATTAATAAGTTCAGCAATCGGTCTGAAATCAATTTCAACATAAGCACGAGCAGAGAGCGAGTAAAGATCCCAAGCACGACCAAGAGATTCAGAAAACCAAAATTTGAGTGGGCAAGATAGTTGCTGACCGCCATTTACCGAAGCAAGAGCGCGGCGACCAGTAAGAGATCCAACAGCAGCTGCCGATCCCATAGCAGCACCACCAGTCATAGCATCAAGAATGCCAACTTCTTCATTAGATGCTCTAGTGTAAAGACTGCATAAGATCTGATCGCTTGTAAGTTCGGCAAGAGTATTACCATTATAAACAACTCGCGCTCTTTCAATACAATGAATACCAGCATGATCAACAAGACCAGTATCATTAGATCCGTCAGCATTAGTGCCACCTTGGACGAAAGAAGTTTGTAAATATAAATCTGAAAGAAATCCAAAATTGGTTAATTCAAAGCGAATTCGCTGTCCGCCATTAGAAGCAATATTACTAATAGGATTAATAATCTGGCGGGATTTAGCACTGGGGCAACCTACACTTTCGCCTTCTGAAACATAATCTAAAAAATTTTGTTTTGAGTTTCTCGCACGGAGAGTTACCGCAAGAGAAGAATTATCATTACTTCTTAATATGAGATCGGGATTTGACATTTTTATATATTAAATATATTTTTTTTTCAGAAATTTTACTCTAATTTTTATTTTAAAATCTTTAATTATTTCTTTTTTAAATGAATTTTATCAATTTTATACGCTTTTGAAGATTTATTTACTGCTGCATACAAACGACCCATACCCCATTGCTCTGGTGATTTTACCATAGGTCGTACAGAAGCACGATTAGTTCTGAATGCTCCAACTCCTTTATTATAAATTGTTTGTAATCCAGATCTTTTATAACCAGTAAGTTTTGATATTGAAGTAATCGAATGAGATTTATCTTTAGGAAATCCATATTTTTTATTAAACTTATTTTTATAAGTTTCAACCATTTAAAATAATATATAAAAAAAAAATTATGTTATATCTTAATTTATTCTTCAACTTTAACTTTCTTACCACTTGAAACACTTTTACCCATGCCACTTGCAAATTGTCCGGCAATATAAATCCCACCAACAATAACAACTGCCATTAATAATTTATCATTTACAAAATTAGAAATATTAACAGAAACTTCTTTAATTGTATCTTCGGCTGCTTCTAGTGGTTTATCTATTAAATCATTTCTTACTTGTCTTAGACCATCTAAATTAGTCCCACCAACAATCTCTCTATTTTGTAATCTCATTTCAGTATCTGGTTTAACTGATTTATCGTCATTAATACCCATCGGATCATTAACGAATTTTACTACTCTATTCATAACTGAATCATTTTCATTTTGTAATTTTTTAATATTAGTTTCTCTTAATTCATCTGTACTAACTGGTTTTTCTCTCGTATCAAAAGCATTAATATTTTCTGTAACTCTTTCTTTAAAATTTTCTCTTGATTCATTAGTTGTCAATGCAATGCTTGGATTCATGGGGTTTGGTGGTGGTGCTGGTCTTTCTAATTTACCAACATCACCCTTACCCTTTGGTTTCAAAGTCCCATAAAAATCTTTATCATTTTTTAAAAGTAATACTGGTGGCATAATTTATAATATTAATATATAATTTTTTCTTAAAATATTTTATATCTTTATAATAAAATAAAATGGTAATGACTGAAGATCACAAGAAAAAAATAGCAGCTGGAGTAAAAGCATATCATGGATGTGCTAAAAGTAAGGGATGTGGCAAACAAAAAACAACAACAACAACAACAACCGCACCAAAAAAACCAAAACCACCACCAAAAAAACCAAAAAAAGAAAGACCCCAACCACCAGCAAGAATACTTGCTCTAGAAGATATTAAAGAAAAAACTAAACCAAAAAAAGAAAAGAAAAAATTTAAAGTAAATAATGCAAAAAGAAGTATGGCGAATTTTAATTATGAGCAAAAATATAGAAAATTACCAGCAAAAGTTTTAGGAGTATCAGCAAGAGCAAGTCCCGAAGAAATAAAAAAAGCATTTAGACCATTTTTGAAATTTCACCCAGATAGAAGATCTACTGGAGATTTAGAAAAATATCAAAAATATTCTTCTGCTTATTCTTCTTTATTAGATAGTATTGATATTCTTGAATGAGTTATGGTATAACATAATTTTGAGTGAGTTATGGTATAACATAATTTTGAGTTATGGTATATCTTAATTTTGAGTTATGGTATATTATAATTTTGAGTTATGGTATATTATAATTTTGAGTTATGGTATATCTTAATTATCTTTCTCACATACTAAACAAATAACAATAATAATTATACAAAACAATAAAAATAAATTGAATAATGAAAAATAATATAATAACATAATTATCTATAACCAATTTTAATTTTCGGTCTTATAAATTCTTCTTGATCTTGATATGCTCTTTTACAATGATCTTTAACTTGATTTATTGTGCCACCATCTCCAAAAATTAAATAACTATTTGATAATCTATCTAGTTCAAATTTATTTAATGTGCTTTTATATTCTTGTATTTCTTTATAATTTAATGGTTTATGTCCATTATCTTTTATTATTCTAAATGGTATTTCTGATTTTGGTAAAATTCTGACACTCATATCATTTATTATTTTAGGTTCTAATAATTCTAAATTTTGTTTTTCTAATTCTACATTATAATTAACCTTATTTTCTTCATTCGGATTATAATATGCTGTATTTGTTTCTTTTAATTTATCATATCTACCTTTCAAAATATTTTGGTATTTTAATTTATCTTGTTTCTTTTTATCTTTAATTTCATGTAATGCTTCAATTTTAATATTTGGTGGCATTGGTACATCTAATTCATCTGTAATTGCTGTAGGCATTACATAACCAGTTATAATTAATGATAATGATGTCCCAATTGCATTGCCAACAACAAATCCCGCCGATATTTCATTTCTGTATTGATTAACTTTTAAAATATCTCTAAAATATCTATTCATAACATCTGAAAAATGTTCATTTACTTGATCTCTTGTAGTTGTAGCATCTGCTAATTCATTTGAATATTCTGTTGCTAAATCTATTGTTTCTTGAATATCATCAGTCAATTCTTGTAATTCATCTAATTCTGTTCTTAAACTTCTTAATCTTTGATTACTTTGTGCTAATTGTCTTGCTGTGCCTAATGATCCATAAATTTGATCTCTTAAATCATCTGGATTTAAATCTGGATCATCTTCTGTCCCAGCAAGTAATCCTTGTAATCTTCTTAATTCAGTTAATAAATTATTACCTTCTTGAGTTTGATCTTGTCCCCTATCAATTATTTCTTGTTGTAATAAATCAATTTGTATATCTTTATTATTTCTTGATTCTTCTAAATTATCTAAAACTTCTTGATCTCTATCATGTAATTGATTTAAAGCAGAATCTAATTCACTCAATTGGACTTCCATATCACTATAAACACTACTAATAAATAGTCTTTGTCTTGCTAATCCAAAACCATATCCAATTATACCACCGCCAACAGAAAAAACACTTGGCACAAGATAATCTCTTAACATTTCTCTCATACCGATATACAATGAATTATAATCATTTACATAATCAAAATAATCATTTAAATAAGGATTATTATTAAATTCACCACTTGGTAATTCATTTGGTAAAAGAATACCTTCTGGGATTATTAAACGACCATCAGCATCTTGCATGATTGGTAATATTGGTTCAACTGGTGGGATCGGCGGTAAATCATTACCTACTCCTAAAGGATCATCTGGATCAAATGTTTCTTGTCCAGATGCTATATCTCTTATATCTTCATCACTTGGTAAAACTGGTGGTTGTGGTAAAACTGGTAAAACTGGTCTTAAATCACTATCAGTTATAACTAAACTTGGATCTATATCTGGATTAATTAATGGAGTATAAACATTATTAGATATCATTTGTTGTATAATATCATCTGTTGGTACTAACATAGAATTACCATTTGTTGTATAAAAAAAAGGCACTCCATTATTTAATCTTACTGGTTGTCCAAAATATCTTTCTTCTTGTGGTTGTAATGTATGATCAAGTAAAAAATTATATTGTAATTCAGATAATTCAGCTGGTCGTCCATCATTTAAATCTCTAAATTCTCTATCAGATTCTAAAGAAGATATTTCATAAATATAAGTAGCATATAAATTTGCTTTAAATGGATCTCTTGCTGGATCATTCGGATCATATCCAATTAATGCTTGGATATTACTATCATATTCTTCGTTTGTAATATTACCATTTAACCAATCTGATAAATAAAATTCAACTTGTAAATTTGTTGCTGGAGTTGGTTGGACATCATATTGTCCGAATGTTGGCAAAGTATTCATTACATCAATATCTGCTTCCATGGGTATTGGGACTTTACCACGACTACTATAAAAATAAAATAAACCACTTTCATCTCTTAAAATAGGTTGTCCGTTAAATCCGTATGCAGATTGATTTGCTCTTAAAAAACTATATTGTTCTTCAGATAAATTTTGTGGTAGTCCATTATTTGCTTGTCTATAATCATATTCTGAATCTATATCAACAAAAAAATCAAATAAAATATTATTAACATCATTTACATTTCTTAATCCACTTACTTGCTGAGCATTATTTCTTAATTCTAATCTTTGTGCTTCCCTTTGATCTGGATCAGAATTTAAATAATGTGTTGCTAAATCCATTAATGTTTCTCTTTGTTTTTCTGTTAAATCAGCATGTCTTTGATCTTCTGAATCTCCTTCAATATAAATAGATCTTCTCACATCTGCTAAATAATTTACTTCTACTTGTTGTTCTTCTGTTAATACATTAAATTCTGCTGGTTCTGGTAAAAATAATCTTGCTCTAGTTCCGTCTGGTTCTCTTGCTCTATTATCTTCAATATATTGTCTTCCATTTTCATCAACTCTAATATTAGCATTATGAAGTAATAATCCAGTTTGATGAGATAAAAAAATTAATTGATTTGGTGTAAGATCCGAAGGATGTCCATTCTGTACTCTAAAAACTCTTTCTTCATGTGATGCTAGAGCAATTTGATTAACTCTATCATCTGAGTAACCTAAATCAGTTAATTGTGATTGTAATTCATTAAAATCAGTATTTCTATTATAATAATTGTCTAAAACTGCATTAACATCACCAGCTTGTTTAGATTCTATACTAGATGCCAAACTGCTTAAATGTCCGACATCATGATTTCCCGATTGATGTGATAATGGTAAATTCAATTCATCTACTACTTCATCTCCCATATTTATATAGTTAAATATATTTTAAAAAAATAAAATTTATTATTATAAATGGATGAAAAAAAACTTTATAAACCTTTTAAATCTTCAGCAAAAAATAAAAAATATTCTGTGTATGTTATGAAAAATAATAAAAAAAAATTAATTCATTTCGGAGATTCGCGATACGGACAATTTAAAGATAAATTAGGTGAATATTCTAATTTAGATTCTTTAGACAAACAAAAAAAAAAAAATTATTATGCTAGGCATGGACAAACAAATGATAAAAATTCTGCCAAATATTGGAGTCATAAAATATTGTGGTAAGATATACCATAATTATAATATACCATAACTAATAAATATTTCTTAACTCTCTTTCAGTTATATCTTTACAAAGTTTCTCATATTTATTATTTAATTCTTTATAATCTTTTTTTAATTTATTTAATTCTAAAACAGATATAGCATAATCTTTTTTTAAATCATAATAATAATCACTAAACTCAACAATTAATGCAGTAAATTTTTGTGGTAAATCATTTATATTATTTGGCATTTATATTACATTAAAAATCTTTTCCAACTTTAAACTTTCTTTTTATAATTTCTGCTTCATAACTAAAACAAAAATCTTCATATTCATTAGTATTATGAGTATTATTTATTACTAAACAATTAAATCCAGTGGCATACTTATCCATTAAATAAAATCCTTCTTTTTTATTATCTGAAATTGTTAAAAAATCATTTACAAGAGATTCTTTATTATCATAAGATTTTTGATTAAAACAAAATACATAATCACAATTAGATCTCATGATTTTATCAAATTCTCTTTTAACATATTGAAAACAAACAATTATAGAAACTTGATAATGTCTCCCACATACAAAAATTTTTTGAAGAGTTTTTTGTGCTTTAGCATCCATAGTTGCAATAATATCATCAACAATTAATAAAGTATGATATTTACCTTTTGGATCATTCTTAATTAAGAATTCTTGGCGACTTAAAATTCTTTCAACAACATCTGGATCAAATTCTTTATATTTAAAATATGTTGGCACAAAATCCATTTGAGATGTTTGAAATTCAGCTGTTGGTGAAAATAAGAAGCAAGTTTGTACATTATCTTTATATCTTTTAAAAACTAAATCTCTAGTGAGAATTCCCTTACCAGACTTGCGAGATCCACATGCTACTATACTGCTATATTGTGGCAGATCTTCTGGATCGAATTCAGATAATTCTATATTAGTAGTCATTTATTTATTATAATATATTTTAATCAAAGATAAAATTATTAATATCAATAAGATATTGTGATCTAACATTTACTAATTTAGAAACTTCTCCGTGTTCTTGACGATCCCATCGTCCACCTTCTTGTAAATAATATTCATTGTCTTGTTGTGATTTAATATTTTTATATTCCCATAAATAAATTCCATCTAATAAATTCCAAACAAAAAAGCATCTAACTCCTTCTTCTTTCATTAATTTTTTTGCTTTTAATCTTTTGCAATTATCAAACCACCAAGTTGGGTATTCTTTATAACATTTTTTTCTAGATTTTACTTCAATATAAAATTTATCATTATAAAAATCAAAATTATGGTATTTAGATGTTTTCTTTAAATTTCCGAAAATAGTCTCTAGATCGGGTTTTATTTTTTCTTCTTGGGTTAAACCAAATTTTATATCATTTGCTTTAACTGAATCCATTTATAATAAAAAATATAAAAAAAATATAATAATTAAACTCATTTGCCGTTGGGCAAGGGGATCTGTGGCGCGACAGATTTGATTGCTGGGCGGACTGCCATATCATAGACAACTCCAGCACCGCCAACTTGTACACCTTCCATGAGTGTAGCACGACTCAATACACTCTGACCTTTTAGCGCTCTTAAAGTAGCACTGACCATTACACCGCGTAACATAGCATCGATAACATTATTAACTTCCATTTTTATTAAATAACAATATTAATTTTTTGATTATTTTTTATTCTGAATATTAGATTCTTTAAGATTTGTCATAATCCGTCAAAAATAAATAGTCTCAAAAAATACTTAAAATTATTTAATTAAATATAATTATAATATACCATAACCGAGCAAATATACTATAACAACAAATAGTAAAAAAATAAATAAATAAATTCATTCTAATTCGTCAAAAAAAAAATCTATATTAATATAAATATGTCAATTATAATTAATGAAAAAGAATATACTGCAGAAGAAATTCATACAAGATTTTGTCAAGCATCTAAATTTAAAAAAGAAAGAGATAATGTTTTGATTAAACTTTCTACTCTTCAAGAAAAATATGAAGATTTACAAGAAAATTATGATAACTTAAATAATGTCCATACTGAATTTAAAGTATCCCATAAAGAAGCATGCCACGAAAGAAATAAACTTGAATTACAATTAGAAAAAAAAGGCATGACAAAAGATCATAGAGACGAATTTAATAAATATAAAGATTTTTACAATCAAAATCTTGATATTGTCCATAATATTCATAATAATGATGATAAAGATAATATTATTAGCACACAAAAAGAAGAAATTGCTGAATTAAAAGCATCTGTAAAAGACTATATGAAAAAATGGGAGACTAAAACTGCAGAAAATATCCTACCAAAAGAAAAAAATAATAATGAAATGAAACAAATGAAGTCGCATCTTGAAACAAAAACAAATAGAATTAAAGAATTGATTGCTGAGAATGAGAAAAAAGATAAAAAAATTACTGAATTACAAGAAGAATTGGATGATGTAAATGATTGTAATAAAGATTTAGGTAAATCTATTGATGAAATAGAAACTAAAAAGGATGAATTTATGGATAAATATCATTCTAAATGTCAAGAATTCACAGAATTGTTTAATAAATATAATGAAATTTATGATTTATATGAAAAACTAAAAACTGAAAATCTTATAGAAGAAAAAATAATGGATTCTATTCAAACACAAACAGAAAATAATAATGATGATGATAGAAATTTTTTTATTAATAATGATCTAAAATCAGAAAATGATAAATTAAATATTCGTTGTACTAAATCTCATGAAAATAATGAAGTCTTAAGACAAAAAGTAAAAGAATTAGATGATCGTAATACATTTCTTGAAGGTGAGATTCTTATTTTACAATCAGAAGCAGAAGATCGTAATGATTCAGATGTAAATACTGCAAAAAATATTACAAATAAAGAATATTCAAGAGAAAATATAGATGCTGTTTTTGATTTAGTTTTTAAAGACAAAATGAAAAAAACAAATGATGAAAAAATTTATAGAAGATTAACAAATAAAAGAAGTGATATAAGTAAAAAAATATTAAATGATCTTTCAAAAGATAATGACAAATTAGATTATGGTGCGGAGTTTGTAAAATGTTTAATAAACATCATGTAATTTTATTTTTAATATTGTCATAATTTCTTTTTTTAATATAATAATAATTTTTTCATAACTTTTTCTTATAATATATTATTCATAACTTATTCTTTTGATATTTTATTATAATATAACATAATTTTTACAATATAACATAATTAT
>Ga0208134_1001453_pt1 | contig 13566 bp, 25 predicted proteins | sample VirMetDEL_Mar_31_FD_184515 | JGI IMG/M metagenome (GOLD analysis project Ga0208134, IMG submission 184515) | Aqueous microbial communities from the Delaware River and Bay under freshwater to marine salinity gradient to study organic matter... | ecosystem: Environmental > Aquatic > Marine >... | reverse complement strand
CCTTGCGTACACGCTCAATCAGGTCATCAGCACCAACAAGGTCAAGCGACTTGAAGTAGATGTCTGCACCGAGCTGCGCCATTTGTGGGTTCTGACCAAACAAGGTGCCGAGCTGCTCTGCTGTCTCAGATCTGCGGGTTGAGAAGCTTGGGCCTGTGGTTACCTTGATGTCGTAGTGGCCTCGGTTGAGGTCGTTGATCATGACCGTCTCGCCGGTCTGTAAGTCGAGCTGAGGTTTGTTGATAACCTTGATCTCTTCAGCATCGTCCTCGCCCAGAATCCTGATCTGACGCTCTGTGTCGTAGATCTTGGGGATCATGTCGATAAAGATCTCGCCGGTGTACTTGATGGACTCAACCAGTTCATCGACAAACTCATAGGTGGCAATGTTGCCTTGCAGTTGTCGCTCCCTGATTGCTCGTCCAGAGGTTTCATTGCCTCTTGCGCCCAGGCTTGCGTCAAAGATCCCTGTGGTGCTCTTGATGTCGTCCGAGCTAATCTGTACGTCAGTCAGCAAAGCGCCTGATGGTTGTGCTGGCGGCTCTCTGAATGGCTTTTGTCCTTGGTCGAAGTTAAACAACAACACAGGATCGTTGGAGGTCATCGGGTTGCGGTATCGGTCTTCATGACCCTTGATCATTGCCGGTGTAGCCATGAGCGGTTGCTTGGGTTGCAGCGCCGTCACCTCAATGGCAGTTGAGCGAGAGTAGTTGTACATTCTCTGCGCGTCTTTGGCCTTGCGAACTAATCCGCGAGTCAAGAACTTGCCGTTAATGTTGGTGGTCTTGCCAAGCAGAGGCACCAATGGGATATAACGCCCAACGCACTCATACTCTTCAAGCACCTCCAAGCCGGTGATCTTGAACCGCTCAAGCTTGCGACCCTCGACGATACGCTCGTTTGTGATCGTCACGCCCTTGAAATTTAGCTCATCAATGATTGGCTCGATGTCTGCGTAATCAACCACTTCACCCGTTGATAGCTGCACCAATCGGCGCTCTTCCATTACGATGCGGTAGTAGTCTGCGACTCGGATCGTGTCCTCGTTGATCCAGGTCTTCATGTTGCCAGTGCTGTAGAAGTCCTCACCCACGCCAGTCTTGGCCTTGGGATACATGCGCTCAAACTCATCCTTTTCGATGTCGTCAAACATGAACGCATACCGACACTCTTTCATGTCTTGTATCTGAATAATGGGGTCGAACAACACGCTAAACGGGTTCTTGATCTCACGCAGGATGATGTCCTGGTTCATGCTGATATCGTCTTGGTAATCGTGGTCGATCATCCAAACGCCCCAGCCGCCCTTAACACTAAACTTGAATGCGGTCTTGTAAGCCTTGTTCCCTCTCTGCTCGATCTGCCTGATCAGTCCCTCGTAGATCTCCGCAACGTCGTTGTCACCTTCTTCTGCGCCACGCACCTTCACACCAGGCAGCATCTGCAGCTGCTGACCAACAACCTGATCAACGGCACTGGATAGCTTGTCAAACGTCAGGCATGGGCGATTGATACGCGCCTGGCGCACTGCGTCTTCCCACTGACCGTCCTCGCTATCAACAAACTCTATATCTTCTAACGAGTCGTTGTAGCAGTAAGACCAAGAGTCAGATGCCGTGTCGAAGCGATCCATAGCCTCGTCGATAATGGCCTGCTTTTTCTTTGCTGATCTGTTTACCATTCTGATGAAAAGTCCAATTCAACCTCCGCAACTTCTTCCTCGTAACCTTGCGCGAACATGCGAAATGCATCAGCGCCGTTACTGGCCCAGTTGTGGAGTGGGTTTTGTCGGAACGTGTCGTAACGCTCGTCCCAGACATATTGATAGTTTGCCAAGGCATTCAGCCCTGTCTCGCATCGCTCTGCGTCAAAGAAGCACTTGCTGAACATGTCCCTGACCATCGCAATGCCGTTCTCTACACTGTCGATTCGTGGCACTGTGTGAGTCGGAGATACGCCAAGGCCTTCTAGTATCTCTCGCCTTGATCGGTTGCCTGCACCTAGCACACGGTGCTCTGCGTCATGCGGCAGGTAATGTGTGCCATACATGTAATCTTTATCACGCAGCACGTTAGCGTAATGATCCAGGTCAACCAGTCGGTGCTCGTAGTAGTCGATGAACCTGTAAGCCATGCCGATCTGCTGCATGAACCAGATCGCAGTAGTGTCGTTCCGGCCCAAGTCCCAAAACGTGTGAACAGGTGCAGATTCAACTGGCAACCAGGTTATCCGCTCGTCATCCCTGGCCTTCTTCAGTTGCTTGGCGTAGATAGCGCCATCAGCAAACTGCTTTAGCTCGCCCTCATAAACGTGCAGATACTCTTCGTAATCGTAGTCTTTGAGGCGCTGCATCTCGTCTTTGAGTGGCTGTGTTACCCAAGGGTTATCACGCCAGCTAACCTTCTTGACCACCGCATCATCCGCAGGCTTATTCATCACAAACCTCTGATAGACAGGATCGCTCTTCAGTGCAGGATTGAAGCTTGCCCATATCTCGCTGCCCTCTTTCCGAATCGTTGGAATCAGCAACCGCCATGAGTTCTCACTCACCGTCGATGCTTCCTCGATCCAGCAGATGTCTATGCTCTCAAGCGACTTCAAGCTCTCAGGGTTTGCGTACAGTCCCGAGAAAATAATCTGGGTGCCGTTGATGCCCCTGATCTCGTTCTGCTGTATCTGGTAGAAGTGGCTCAGGCCCAATGCCTTGATGCGATCAGCCAACAGGTTGTGAACAGAGTCCCTGATGCTTCTCTGGATCTCTCTGGCGCAAAGTATGCGTTTAGGCTTGGTACCAGCACCAATAAGCAGCAAAGCCGTAGCAAAGGCCCAACTCTTACCTGAACCGCGACCACCCCAGTAAATCTTGTATCTGTGCGGCTCGACCAGCTCCTTAAAGGCTTTGGGCAGGCTTACGCTATTCCCAGTTGATTTCGTAGGCTGCGATTGCAATTGGGGCATCTTCATCGCCTGTGTGTTCAACAGACTTCAGGTCTGGCAGATACTTAGAGATAAGCTTCAACTTGGTATCGAGTACAACCTTGTAGCGAGCCAAGTCTTGCTGGTCTAGGTCTTTCCGCAGATCCTTGATTTCATCCAGAATATCAACGACATGCTGAACATGGCCCTGGGCACTTAACTGCTCTCTGAGCGCTTCTTTGCGAACCGATCTATTCTTGTTCGCTGCTGTCGTTCCCATCTTCTTCTACTTCTTCAAATTGTGGTTCAGGGCTGAGTTCAGCGACCTTAGCCATAGCAGCCGCCAAGCGACCGGCGAGGATGACGTTCTCGTTCTGAGCAGCATTGCGTTGCTCTGCCAAGAAATTCAGCCTGCCATTAATTTCATCAAGGTTTATTTGGTTCTCCACCAGTTTTCTCCTCAGTTGGTTGATCGGTACTCGGGATTGTTTGCAATCACCGTCATGTATTGGGTTTCTTGTTTGCCGTCTGCATAGGTCGCAGTGACCTTGACCACGCCTTGACCGCTCGATGTTGAGCTGACGTAGAAGGTTGCCACGCCACTAGAGACGCTAGGGGTTGTGATAGTTAAGGCCCGTGAGCCTTTTGATTCTGCACTGACTGAGGACACAGAGGTGCCACGATCACTGGCGCTGACGGAAAAATCAACGACGTATGGGATGTCGCTGTCGATCGCCTGCGTAAATGTCATGGGTGTAAAGTCGCGCCGCCTGGGGTTGACCAGTATCCGTCTCATAAATATGTCTCAGTTTGTTGATAAAACCCCCGTTATGGGGGAAAGAGCTGCGAGAGGAGTGGGTGGAGGATTGCAGCCCTTTTTTAACTTTTCTTGTAAGCAAATAGCTTATCGATGCCAAAAACAGCGAAAGTGATGCTCACAAAGCCGCCAACGTACCAATCTGGTAGGTTTGACAGATATTCAAAGCCCTCTCTTGCGTAGTTTTGCAAGCCAGGCACGAAGCAAGCCACGAATGGCGCTGCCCATATAAAGATCAAAAACTCGTCGCTGTAGCCTGGTATACCATTGGTCAGGCGCTGCACCTTCAGGTCTGCCTTCGCTGCCGACACCTTCTGCCTGTTCTCCATAAAGCCGGTAACCAAAGGCCCAGCTATTTTGAGGACGGTGCCTAACATCAATAGGTCCAGAGAAGCGATTTACGGTCGGGGTCAACATCAATATGTACAAATCGGCCCGAGCCTTTTTGGTGTACGCCCACACCGCCAACGTCCATTCGCAAAGCAACCGAAAGAACTTCCTTAGCCTGGCGGTGAGATACTGCAAGATCTGCCGCAACACCCCGACAGTGCGTCCCCGTTCCAGGCTTAGACTTCGCCGCCTCGACAGGGTGCTTACTGCACCGATACCCGCTCGAAACGACAAGAGGATAGCCAACCTCTGTGCGTATCGCTTGAATGACATCAATGATTTTGTCATCGATCTCGTTCTCGCCGCAGTGTTGGCAAGCAAATTCATCACGTTTGAAGTTTATCCAGGGCATAAAAAAACCGCCAAGAGGCGGTCCTATAGGGTCAGGTGTTGCAATTATGGATACTTATACCCCCGTTTGGGCGACCGCACAAGACTTTTTTGACGTATATAGAACGTATATAAAATTTTTGTTATATATTTTTGCTCAATGAATTCATTGGGTTAGAGGGTGGTTCGACTCCCATGCGTCCTCCGCACCCTTTCTCATTTTACCCCCCCTACCCTATCGCGTACTAAGCGGATATGAGCACGAACACAGATTACCCCCCCTACCTAATCGCGTATTAACTTACGATCTAATACCCTCGTTCTTCCAACATGAGAACCACCATATCGAACCCTGCTGCCTTGGCTTGCTTGGCCTTTGTCTCTGACCAATGCAGCTCCCTGGCAACGGCCTTAACCGTACCTCTCAAGTAATACTCTTTCAGTGCGTAGAAGTAATCAGGGTTGACCTTCTTGATCGCAAACATGATTTCGTCCATCGCCGTTGATCGATACACGGGGATGCGAGCATGAGGTTGTGGTCGCGTTTCTTTAGCGTTTACCTTTTGCTTTAACGGGTTTGGCTTGCCTGCAACTGACAGCGCAAAGTTGCCATCGAGAATGTTGACCGCAGCAAAGTCGCCGGTTTTATCAAGCGCATACTCTCTCGCCCACCGTTCAAGTAGCTCATCGGCCTTCTTGCGTAACTCTTCAGTCACACTCAGCCCTATCAATTTGAGATTGCAATCGCTCATCTTCCGTCTCCACCTCCATGTTTTTAAGTTCTCGTTCGATCAGCATCTCCAAATAATGAGCCGCCTTTCGCAAGTCTTCGATGTTTGGCAAGGGAGACGAGCCTGTCTTGCGCCGGTATCGTGTGACGTACTTGACGACGCACCCCTCAGCAAAACCTAAGTCATTAGCCAAAATAAACTCTGCCGGTTGTATGGCCATTCCTACCTGGTAATGATTACCGCCCACTTGTCTAGCTAGTGATTTCATTGAGTCTCTCCGCAGTTACTTTAAGTCGCGCCTCTTCTCCAAAATCTTTGTGCAATACAATGCAGGTCATCGTTCTCTCAGAAACGAACCCGCTGCTATTCGCCCAGGCATCAGTAGGCGGCAACACCCCGAAATGCTCGATGTGCATGTGCCCGACCTCTTTAGCATCTCGATGATGGATGTGGCCCAGGTATGCGTAAACGTGATCAGATTCGCCAAATTCTTTTCTAAGGTTTTTAGTGATTGCCTCATACAGCCGGTTGGCGTTTATCTTGTCGCCGTGGTGGCAGACGACCAGATTTTTGCCAAAGCGAAACCAGACAAACTTATTGAAGTTATCAAGCACCTCAACCCTGGGGTCGTTCTCGAAGTACATTTGTATGGCAGTGTTCAAGAACAGGCTTGCGTCTGGATCGTGATTGCCTCGGGCGTTTACGACCATGACCTTCTTGTGCTTTTCGAGCATCCGAAGTACAACTCGTTTGATCAGGTGAGACCCTGCCCTGATTGTTCTCCCCCAACGTCCATCGCTATCGAGCAAGTGCTTGCTGGCTGGTGTACTGCTCGTTGTATCTTGGATGTGAAAAAAATCACCTAAGTTTATTAAGCAACCCGTTTCGCTATTTGGTGAGACTGAAACAAGACGATCAACAGCGTCATTCAACATCTGCTCACCCTTGTTTGTATCCCAATCGTGGCCAACCTCTTCTGCCCAGGTGTACAGGCCAAGGTGATGATCACCCACCATGTACAACGACATCAGATCTGCATCTACATCCTTGGGCGCAGTAACAGGAACGTGTATGCCTTGCAGCTCGTCTTTAAACCCAGCCACGAACTCAGTCATCATCTCGTCGATCTTTTGCTTCATCGGCTCTTGGATGTGCCACTGAAGCGCGATCGAGCCATCTTCCTTGTATGCTGTGCTTAATCTTTTTGTCGCAAAACCTGGCGCTGCCTGGTGCCGCATATCAAACGATGGCGCATAGCCTTGCTCTGCTGCTTTTTTGTGAACCCGACCAATGGTCTCGCTTATGCGGCGCGGGTGTCTGCCAAGCTGGCGGCTGATTTCAACCTGCGACAAACCTTCGATGTGCAGTTGCAACACCTCTCTCTGATGGTCGGTTGTGCAAAAATCTAAATGTTGTTCAAGTGATTTAACTGGCATCGGGATCTGCCTCTGCCATCACAAGACGTATTGCCTCGCCCAGCAAACTTCCTGCAACCGCTGGCAGGCTGTCAAACTCGCCTGCTGCATGAGTTTGGATTTCGTAGACATCCTTCTCGACCGCTTCAAACACGATCACGAAGCCGCTGATCTTGTTTTGCTCTGCCGCTTGCAACAAAGTCTTTAGAGCCTCACAGGTGTCTCTAGCCCATTTCTGGTGTGGTGTGATATCGCCCATTCAAAAGCTCCTTTATCACCTTTATGGCCCTCCCCTTGCGAACGTCATCGCTCGTAAAGTACAGGGGCGTATAACCCTCCATCACCACTAACTGCATTTTCTCGCAGTCTTTCTGGTATCCCTGGCCACTTGTGTGACCTCCTCTGCTGCCTTTAAACGTCCCGCCTTGTATCTCAATCGCAAGACCTTCAATAACAAAATCCCACCTAAATTTTCTTTGAGGTATCAGGCGAACCTCTCGCTCGAACTTGATCTTGTGACTCTTCAACTCTAGGTCGAAAAGCTCTTCGACTTCTGATTTACGCAACCTGAATCAACCCCTCGTCGATCATGATTGCCCAGGTTCTTTCCAGGCCTCGCATCTGACACTTCAATATCTCGTCCTTCTCAATCAGGGTTGGTCGTCTGCCGTCGATGATGTCGTGGCAAATGTTGCAACCATAGGCGGCAAAATAATCTTGGCTCTTCAACGCCATGCCTTTAGCCAAACTGTTCAAATGGCACAGCACAACCGTCTCTCTGTCTTCCTGGCAATAAGGGAAGATCTGCAACGTGCAGGGTTGACCCCTTGCCGATTTACGCAACTTGCTCACGGGTTACCTCTGCAAACTGTACGCCCCATTCGCTCCCTAGCGAGTAGATTCGTTCGATCAGCTCACTCTCTTCGCGCTTAGTGAGTTTGCTCTCAGACTTAGGCACTAGACCTGGCGCAACTTGCAACACCTCTGGTCGTTCTTTGCTTAATCGCTTAGGAAGTGTCTGCTGAATGTCATACGGCCAATAGGGAAAAACACCTTCAGAATTGCGCTTCAAGATGTTGTCTTTCATCTCGCCTTCGCCAACCCCAACATGATTGGCTACCTCGCGGATGATTGCGTGTAGCAAGCTTTGTTGATCAGTTGATCGTCGGTCTTCTGCGCGAACAACGTCCAGCCTGCCGGTTGGCATCTTCTCGAAAAACTTATTGATATGCGCCACCAACATCTGCGCTTGGTGCTTTTGGTAGATCATGCAGCCTGACCTCTCTGTTCGTAAAACAACGCCCAGGCCTGTCTTAGCTTGACGTACAGTGTTCCGTAAGCCCTCGACAGCTTCCTGAGTTCAACCAGCATCTCGCCAGATTCAAGAGGTGGTTTTTCACATGGACGAATGTCCTGGCAGCATTGCTCAATCACTTTCGCCACGAACGGTTGAATAGGAATCGGTGAGGTCACGTTCTCCAGCGGCTGACTCATCCATCCCAGCACTTGGTGCTCAAGCATCCGCTCTGCATTCTGGTGAACCTTTTTAAAAATATGCTCATTGGGTAATGCCATTTAACATCTCCTCCAACTCTTTTCGTTGTGCGTTTTTTCTCTGCTCTTGACGCGGATCTATCTGGACCACGTTCTCTGGTTTCTCAAACGGTCGTCGGTTAAACCTCTTCTCGTTGCGTAGCCAGTTGCGAGCGGCTGCCTTCCAGTCCTTCATCTTGCGATTACCGGCCAGGTGCCAGTCCGATGCTGAGTGGTGATCTACAAACTGAGCTGCAACATCAAACTTTGTGCATCCCTGCGCTTGCATGTACTCATAAACTTGTTTAGCCGTGGGTTGGGTAAACAATTCTTTCTTTCTTTTATTCTTTACTTCTTGTTTGTAGGTAGTCTGTGTCACACTCTGTGTCCTACTCTGTGTCACACTCTGTGATACATTCTGTGACGCACTGTTTTGCTCTCCGCTCTGAAATTCGTCGTAATTACAGATAGTTATGATCGAAGTCAGTGGCGTAGCCTGTAGGGTAACCATTCCGTGTTTTGAGAGGCTTGAAATGAAGCTTTTTGTCGTTTTTGTGTGCCACTGCCAGCGCTTGCTTAAATTCCTCTGACTCCATCCCACTTGGCCTCGATCCACGTTGACCACGTTACCGCGCACCATAAAAAAACCAGGCTTGTAGTTCGCCAGCATAATTAGGTCTACCCAAGCTTGCCCCTTTGTGTACCGCTCGCCTTTCCAAAGTGCATGATCAAGAAGAGTCCTGTTCAGCTTTATCCAGCCACCACTCATAAGAACAAATCCGGTCGTATGACTTCTTTTGGAACGCCTAACGCCTTTGACACTTGCGATACCCGTTCTGCCGGTACACCGTTTGGTCGCTTTTGCCACAAATAAATTGCTTGCCGACTTATTTTCAAGTCCTTAGCCAAGTCGCTAATCTTTACTTCTGTCCATACACATTCTGGTGTCACTGCCCAAACTCCTTGACTACTATCTGGCACTAATAGTAATCATTTTGGAAAAGCTGTCAACAAAATATTGATTTTTGATTTTTTTTTAAAATCAGTTAGACATTTTCCAAAACCGATGATATAAATCATCTAGTTAAGGGATACTTGACAGTTCGAAGCGATAGGATCAGGATTGCGGCATGGCAACTCTTGGTTACAAGCTGAAAAAACTTCGTCAAGCGCGTGAAATAAGCATGCGAGCGCTCTCTGTGCATCTAACAAATCAAGGTGCTAAAGCTAGCTACTCAGCAATTCAAAAGTGGGAGAACGACGAAGCACTACCCTCAAAAGACAACCTTGCTGCCTTGTGCAAGTATTTTGCGGTCGAGCCAGCCTGGTTGATGTTTAGCGCATCATCTGAAGAGGAAAATTTGTCGAGTTTGATAGATTCGATAAAACTGCTTTCAGCAAAAAACCAGCGGCTTTTAAAGCGCATAATTAAGGCAATAGAGGATGACCAAGAGTATGAGTTTGCTGCTGCTGGAAAACCCAGAGATAGCAGAACTGATTGACCGTGTTACAAAAGCTTACTTAGCAGCAGATTACCTCCCTTTTCGCTACGGCGGCGTCAACCATTATTATCTATACCCAGATCGCTCGGATTTGGATTGCCACAAAAGATTAGTCGATATGCATCGCCTAAGTTGGTCTGTCATTTTCGACAAACGCAATTCCATACTACTTTGGCGTGGGTTTACGTCTTACTCTATTACTCTTCGATGGGGCTGTGACATGATGAACATGTTGATAGATGAGCCATCAAATGATGCCAAACAAATCTTCCAAGATCTCAATCTTTTTGTTGATCTAAAATCTCAAGACGTAACAAACGTCCATTATTTGTCTGACCACTATTGACAATTTATAGTTGACAGACGATTTCTTTTGTTGCAATCTATGACCACTTTCAAGGAAATTAGGTGGTCACATGAGCACACACTATCACGCAGAATGTTTGCGAGCAGAGCTAGAAGCAGAAGAACTAGAGCATCAAGTTTGGAAAGAGTTTGCCAACGATTTCCTGCCCGAGTCAGCCCACCGATTTAGCGCACACAATTTAAAAGAGCTGCGCGGAACTCCAATTGGAGATCACCTCTTAGAAGCCTTTGACGATTACATGTGGGAGGCGACCAACCCATGAGAATCGATCTTACTAATTACAGCGACGACGTTGCTGCAATCATGAAGCGGTATGCAGAAGCACAGCAAGATCTGCATGCCTCTACTGTAAATGAATTAAACGCTCTGATCATGCAAGCGCATTTTGCGGGCATCGACCGTGGCGCGGAAGAAGCAAAAGAATGTCTAACCAAAAAGCAGGAGGTGGCATGAGTCAGAAAGAAAGAATCTTAGAGCATCTGCAAGAAGGTCGCTCACTCAACAGGCTGGATAGCTGGCAAGAGCTTGGGGTTTTAGAAGCTCCAGCAAGGATCAGCGAGCTACGCAAAGACGGCCATGCGATTGTCACGCAATTGTCTGACGTTACCAACAGATACGGTGAGAAGGTCAAGGTCGCAACTTGGTACTTGGAGAGGCGAGCATGATTTTGTTTAGAGGCGTGTATTACACATTTAGTCAACTGGAGGAGATCTACAATGGAAACATCTGAATCAATCGCTGAGATTGCACACGCGCTAGTCGTTGCTCAAGGGTTAATTCAAAACCCCGCTAAGGCAAGCGCTAATCCTTTTTTTAACAGCAAGTATGCTGACCTAGCAACTGTGCTCGATGTGGTTAGGCCCGCATTTACAGAGGCAGGCATAGCGGCTATTCAAACCCCAAGCACTGCCGACGATGGGTCTATCGTTGTCACTACAATGTTAGTACACAGTAGTGGTCAGTGGATCAAAGACGATATCTCTATGGGCATTGCTGCCGACGCAAAAAATCCAGCGCAAGCCGCTGGTTCGTTAATCACCTACCTCAGACGCTACTCGCTGTCTGCCTTTGCCAACATTGCCCAACAGGATGATGACGGCAATAGCCTAGAAGGCAATGCAAAGGTAATCAACAAGCAACGTGAGCAGGCTGATCGTGAGCGACAAGAAAAAGAGCAAGCGTACAAAGATGCCGTTGCCGAACTGCAAGATTCAATCGATGCAATTAAAGATGGTATTGCCTCAAACGATCTTGAAAGAGCTTGTGTTGCTTGGTGTGAACTGACTGAGGAAGAGAAGCTAAGTATCTGGAAAGCGCCGTCGAAAGGCGGGTGTTTTACGACGGAAGAAAGAGCTGTGATCAAAAGCTCTGAGTTCCGAAAAGCAAACCCAAAACTTGAAGAGGAAAAAGCGGCATGAACAAAATGGGATTAAAAATTAACCTGGATTTGAGCAAGCTAGACAAAAGCAGGTTTGTAAAAGGTAAGTCGGGCGTTTACACAGATTTAGTTGCTTGGGTAACTCCGAATCAGCTAACCGCAATCGATTCACATGGTTCCTTGAAGCAACAAGCAACAAAAGAAGAACGAGATGCGGGCTCTGATAAAGATCTGCCGTTTATCGGGAAGGTCGATATATTTTGGACTGATGACAATTCTCATATCCAGCAAATAAAAAATCAAAGCAAACAGGATGATTTCGATGACGACATCCCCTTTTAAGTCATCTCCGCATGAAGCAACGGCAAAGCGCAAACAGCAGTACAAGTTGCGCCGCGCCCGTATCTTAAACTCGGCATGGTCGGATAACAAAATCACTACCCTTGCGGTAAAGAAGGAATTGAAGATTCCTCACTCCGAGGCACTTACACTGCTGCGGCTAATGGTGGACGAAGGTGATTTAGAGAAATTTCAACCAGACGAGGCAGGCGCTGGTAAGAACCACGGTGAGTTTAGGAAGCGGGGAAATATCAACTACTGGCTGAGAAGAAAGTGGAGGACAGGGTGATAACGGAAAGAAAGTTGTGCGAAGTGACCGGATACAACAAAAATCAGATCCGACGCAGACGGCAAAATCATTGGGTAGAGGGTGTACATTATTGGAGGGACGAAGCTGGCACGATTGTGTACTCAAACGAGGAGATACTGGGATGGCAAGAAATGACGAGGGGGTGTATGAGCACAAGGGAAAGTGCAGGCTTATCTGGCGCACTGAAGGTAAAAGAAAATCCAAACTCCTCGACATACCTTGGACCAAGGTTGGTCGCCAGAAAGCCGCAAGAATCCGAGAGCAAATCCTCAGAGATGAATACTTAGGCAAAGAAGAAGAGGAAAGCGCAGCACCCTGCCCTACATTTCACGAAGTAGCGCAGATAAAGATAGATTCTTTAGCGGCAGGGTCTGCAAACCATCAGCGTAACGTCACATCCGACTTGAATAAATATTGGATGCCGCACTTTGCCAATACGCGAGTCAACCAGATCACGCACCTGCAAATTGTAGACAAGGTTGTAAACCTCGTTCTTAAACTTAATCTTGCCGCTAAGACCCGCAGAGGAATAATCTCAGCAGGGTCTGGCGTATTTAAATTGGCAGTGACCAGTGGCTACATGCAAGCCAATCCCGCCGCTAACATAACCTTTGACAATCAAGTCGGTGATCCTGATCCGTTCACAGATGAGGAAATGGAAGCTTTGCTCGATGAGTTAAAGCCAGGATTCAGATTCTTCTATCTGATCAGGTGGTACGCAGGTTTGCGACCAGGTGAAACGATTGCTCTGCGATGGTCAGATTACGATCAGATCAACCAGAAGCTGCACATCACAAAAAGCCGCTCAAGAGGCATCGAAGGACCGACAAAAACGCGTAAAGTGCGATCGGTGCATGTCCACCCCAGGCTCGCAAAAGCCCTCCAAAAAGCACCCAAACACATTACATGCACAAGCATTCTGTTCACTTCTAGGGGGCAGCCTTACCAGAAAGCACAAGAGCAGGGAGAAGCCTTCTCACGCGCTCAGAGAGAGCTAGGATTGCGCTGGAGGCACCCTTACAACGTCAGACACAGTTGTGCATCAAGGTGGTTAAAGGCAGGGATAAAGCCCGCGTTTGCAGCGCAACAACTAGGTCATTCGCTACAAATGTTCTTCAGGATTTATGCAAAGTGGATCGATGTCGATGAGACAAAAAAACAAGAAAAGATGATGGATGCAATCTAAAAATGTTCCACAAATGTTCCACAAAGATGCTTAGGAAAATAAATTATCATGGAAATCAATTACTTAGATGGTGCCCGGGGCCGGAATCGAACCGGCACAGCGTCACGTTGGTGCAGTATAGTGCAGTGTGGTTTTACAGTATTGCTAGATCTTAGCGATAGCGTTCACTAACCTGATGCACCAGCCTGCACCAGAAAGCACGTTTTTTTTACACAAATGTTACACAGGGGGCTACTGTTGAAGTTATGGCGTAGGTTAAAAAACTGGATTTATAGAACTCCGGTCTTTGTTCTTAGGCCAAAAGAGTTGGATGACCCCTGGAAGGTTGAAATGCGTGACGCGCTTAATGCTA
>Ga0208134_1001451_pt1 | contig 13571 bp, 14 predicted proteins | sample VirMetDEL_Mar_31_FD_184515 | JGI IMG/M metagenome (GOLD analysis project Ga0208134, IMG submission 184515) | Aqueous microbial communities from the Delaware River and Bay under freshwater to marine salinity gradient to study organic matter... | ecosystem: Environmental > Aquatic > Marine >... | reverse complement strand
AGAATTAAAGCACAATCTTATATTTCCTAACTCTAAAGGCGAGTTAGATAAAAAATGTCGCTTATACTACGCTTTAAATACGGCAAATAAGCGCTTACACGGGCCATATAAGACTCACGGGCATAAATGGACTACTATTCATGATTTAAGGCACGTGTACGCCACAGAATTTATCAAACAAGGCGGACAGTTAGAGAGACTGTCTAAGCATTTAGGTCATAGCTCTACTCGGATCACCGAAGATGTTTATGTCGCTGACTATGAATTATCAGCTGCCGAGCAAATAGAGGATTTAAAATATAAAAAGCCTATGCATACTATTGAGGTTAATCATTAGAGAGCATTTTCCTCTCGCTGTCAGCAATTTAAAGTTTGGCTATTTACCGCCATTTTTCATTTTCCTCAATAGAGAGCATTTTCCTCTCGCTGTCAGCAATTTAAAGTTTGGCTATTTTAAGCCGTTTTATATTGTGAGCATTTTCCTCTCTTAGAGACGACTTTTAACAATGGCTATTTTTAGGGATTTTTTATTTTCCTCACGTGAGAGCATTTTCCTCTCTTTAATTAAAAATTACTTTTCCATGAGATCCATAGACAGGTGACCATTATTATTAGATTAATAGTAAAAAAACCATTATGCGTGAACATAAAATAAGCCCACACTAAGGCTAAAAAAAAGTATATAAGGCTAAATTCCAATAGAAATCTCCGCTACCTCTTTGGCATTACGAGAATATAAATTAATCTCTAACTCCTGTGTTTCACCTAAACTATTTAAAAAACAAAACATTACAAACACGATATTTATATATAAATCACCTATCTCTGATCTGAAGAATCTACAGAACTACTAGTCTCATAATCACCCCCATATAAGAAAGAGTGTAAATCTTTCTTTTTGAAGTAAAGAATGTTGCTACCTAGATCTAAAGGCTTAGGAAAATTTCCTGATCTAATAGCTTTACGGATACGTTTTTTATACTTTTCCTCACCGCTCCCGTGAAGCAATTTAGCTGCATCTTTTATGGTTAATAACTCAGGCATCGCCGCCCAACTGCTAGAAGGGAATGTCATCATCAATCCCTGTAGTATCTGCGGCAGCATCATGACTAGTGGAGCTACCGCTACTCTGGTGATCAAGTGAATCGTCTTGAGCTTCAGAATAATTAGAATTTTCTTTTAACTTATTTTTGCCATATTCATCATGGTCTTGCAAAATAACCGAATAACTGCCTTTTTTATCGTCTTGGCTATTATCCCACATAACCATCTGAAAAACCCTCTGGTAAGGCACGTTTAAGCACCTGAAGGTCTCTTCTGTAGCTAAATCGCATATAATACCTAACTTTTCTTTATCATCTTGTAGCTTAGGGTGATCCATAAGTTTATTAATAAAGCTGTCGGGATCTAGCATCCAATCATTACAAAATCTTTCACCTTTTACATAATAATCACGGGCCATTGGTGATTTTTTAATTTCTCGCTCAGGATCTAAGGGATCTCTACGTTCGTGATAAGGATTTTCCTGCGCATATATTTTAAAAAACTCTTTAGTCATTTAATTTGTCCCTAAAATTTGGCTTGCCTGATGAAGTAGGTTGTGGAGCAGAGGAAGGTCTAGCTGCAGGTTCTTTCTTAGGTATCTCAGAACTCGGCTTTGGCAGTTTCTCTTTAGTGACTCCGCTATTATTAACAACTTGGGATGAGTCATTGCCATCTAGGTCTTCATCTGCTCCTATGCCGAACAACGTACTCAGCATAATTCTTCTTAAATATGTGTTTATAGATCCCCATGCTTGGCCATAGCTTTTACCTTTTTCGATTATTCTATCCTCGTGAATTTTTATAGAAGATGGATCCATAAAAGGGCCGGTGATGTGAATGGCTTGTAATATTAAATATTGAGTGTTTGTTTCGGCGTCGTAAAGGTGGTTATGATAAAAGCTAAAATTATGCGGCTTAGATACCTCGTTAATGCAATCTATAACATTTTCTAGTTTTGCGTACTTGCTATTAAAAAAGGAATTATCTTCAGATTTATTAGCGTGCTTTATAGCGGCCATTAAGTTAATCCAATCTGCGTAACTGTTAGGCTTTCCCTCTTCCATTATCTAACTAACTCCTCTCTAAATTTTAATCCTATCTTTTTTAAAGCATCTAAATAACTAGGCTTATGCGATATAACTATCGGCTTGCCCTTAACTATTAAAGGTATATAAGACCTCCACCATCCCTCAGGAGCTAACTTATCTAACTGATTAATCTTGCTTCTTGTCAGATAAAAATTATCGTTAGGCTCTGTAAAGTTTAACTGTACGTTATAACCGCTGAACCCTTTGCCGCCTCCGGGTACTGTGATCACATTAATTTTTTTATTTATATTTTCTTTATTAACCATGTCATACCTAAGTAAATAATGGCTAAACAGACGTGAAACGTCAAACAAAGACTTTTTAAATCAGCTTAACAGGTTAATATTAAGTGTTTAAGTTAATTAGTTAATCTTTAATGGAATTTATAAGAGTGTCGCTTATTTCTATTTTAACTTCTTTTGGAAGTTCTAATAAAGCAAACTGCATGCATTTAACAAAATCATACAATGGTGCAGAGGCAGAAGCCGTTAGTTCAGTGTCATTGTCTTTTGAATTTTCATAAGCCTGATTTAATCTTTTTAATTGATTTGGGCTTAAATGATAGACAATTTTTATCCTATTATTATCACTAATTAAAATTTGATTTGCGCTGCTAAGACTATCAAAAGACACCTGCTCTAAATAATCACTTCTAACTTGTTTTTTTAATCTTAAGCTTAAAGTAACCTTATCCATATAAATTTCATAAGCTTGCAAAACATCATTAATAATATTTAAACTAAAATATTCTTCATTATTATCGTAAAATTCCTGCGCAATTAAAGATATCATTAAATCAATGCCATCATAATCTATTTTCTCTACGTTGTTATTTGCAATCCGGGGTGTGTGACCGTTAGTTCTTAAACTAGACGCCATTAAATTATAAAGCTGCCACATATAGCCAATTTGAATTCCAACCCTAACACCAGAGGGTCTAGATATATCTTCAAAATTAAATTTAGATTTAATAGGTTGTCTAAGTTTTTTTGTTAAATATTTAATGGTGGTTTCATTCATCATAATCAAATCTCCTTCTTATTATTATTGCTCTACTTTGAATGTTTAATCGATAATATTATATACTCCGTAAATAACGCCCGTTATTATTTCAATATAAGAAACGTCTTTCATTTCAATAACTTGGTCTATAAAAGAACAATCATCTAATAAAAAAGGTCTAATTTCTAACTTATCTCTAACTCTATCTAAAGATCCGCAGACTAAAGCTGGCTTAGTTATATCTTTAAAATGCACAACACATTGAGAGTTAATAATTATTCGGGAATCGGGTTCATATTTGCTTTTACTATTAACTATAAAATAAGCATTACTGTCAGCATTTAAAGGCCTTATATAAGCGTGATAACTCCCGGATATCTTCCAAGGCGGCACAATCTTATAATGCTCTAGTAAAGGCATAACGTTATTGCCCTGTACTTGGCCTATAATTAAAAGCTCGTTTAAAAAATAAACATTGTCCTCGATTATATCTTCTGCCGTTATTGTGCGGTGAGGTGTCCAATCATTAAAAATAGCTATTAAATCGTCTAGCTTATCCATGTGAAACCTAAGCTTAGGATTACCATTCTCATCATAGTTAGACCAGCGTGTTACAGTATCTTCATCAACGCCTATTTTAGACGCCAAGTCATGTCTGGTCTTATTTGATTTGCTTAAAAGCTCTCCTAGTTTCGTCTTTTGCTTACTCATACCCTTAACCGTGTTCAATTCCCTAAGCATTATTTATACCTCACTTTATAATAATTTATAGCTTAATGATTCCTTTTTTATACCTAACGAGGCAAGCTTTTACTAAAAGATTTAAACAGTCAAGCCCTGATGTTGCACGTCTTTTAAAATATGCTATAATCTTTTTATGGATTTACGCAGGAAGAAAGCCACTAAAGTTCACGAATATTATAAGTATACTAAGCGTTTCTCTAATGTTGAGATGTTAGATTACTTAAAGATTATTCACGCTTACGGACATACTAAGTCGCCTTTTAATGATGATTTTAATAAAGAGGTGGAGCTTACAGATCCTGTCTGCATATCAATTATACACTCTAATATAGATAATATTCATGTCTAAGCCACGCAATGATATGAGCTTTCATAAGCTAATAGAACGTACAATGCGTAAGATTAAGGAGCTGCCGCAGTCATACTTTGATGAGCAGAGAGAAAATAGACGCATAGAGTTAAAGCAAGAACGTGAAAAAGATAAGCTAAGAGATATTAGACGGTCGTCTATGAATTATGAAAAATTATTAAGTGATGGAGGATTATCCCCATTTCAAGTGCAGAGATACACACAATTACTAAAAGAACAAAAGGAAAGACAAAAGCCTTAATGTACCCTGATAAACCTAAAAGAAGAGAAGAAAGAAAACTTGATAGTACCTTAACGCCTGAGGGTACATTAATGTCTGTTTTTTATTGGTGTCAAGAGAATTTTGATTTAAGCCTCTCTGTTAACCTTAACGCATTAATATTAAGGACACTATCTGATGAGCGATAAGACTTATGATAACGTTAACTATCTTGATAAGCTATTCAGAGAAGCCGCTCGTACTGAGACCTTCTTTCCTACGGACTCACCTAAAAGAATTAAAGCGGCATGGGTAGAGACAAAGAAAGATTGGCACGCTTATGGATGGGATAAGTCAGCGAGGGTTCGATTACAACCTACTCAAAAGCAAATCGATAGATATGATCAGGCCCTTATGCTTGGTCTTAAGCTACCAGATTATGAGAGACGATTAGTCTGGGGAGCATCAATATCTGCAAGAAAATCGAGCCGAGGGCCTCAATGGACACGCATAGGTGATATGCTTGGTAAGGATAGACGCACTATTAAGAACGAATATTATGGTGCTTTACGGCTATTATCACGTCAGGTTAAATAATTTATTGACCGACTCTTGACTAGGTGTACTCAAATCAGTTAGATTTTATTTACGATGCGCTAGATGTGTGTTCCCTATCATACCTAAACCACGAGAACCCCTAGCTCATTTAATACGTTAACGTGCATCACAAACATTATTAAATAATCTTCCTAGTTAGATAACAAGTCAATTGTCGTAAGCAATAACTTAAGTAGTGTTTGTGATTGTTAATGGAGAGCTAATGCTAAAGATAAACGTAAAAAGTAATTTTAATCAGGTGCTTAAAGAGTATGAAACCATTAAGGATAAAAGGCTTCCAATGCAATGGGGGTTCGCATTAAATGATACAGGTTTTTGGTTATCTAACCAGCTCAATAGAAAGACAGCTGATTACTTTAATAAGCCCGTACCTGCCTTTACTAAAAAGGCGTTCGGGTTTGTTAGATCTACATCTAAACAACGCACAGTAAATCAAAAGAGAGCTTATGTGGGTATTAAAGGTGCTAACAACGTACCTTATAACTCACCCAGCGCTAAGAATGGTAAGGGATCGTTTACTGCAGACGCAGCAAAGCGTGCGGTTAAGTTATTTGATATGCAGGTCTATGGTGGGGTTAGGACACCGACTGCGAGCTATTTACTTAAGCCGTCAGCACATACGGAAGCGAGCGGAGGCTTTACAAAGTTTGGTGGGATAGATCCTAATTGGGTTAAAAGAAATATAGCGGATGAGTACTCATACTTCCAAGGGATGCCAAAGAACTTCCCGCAGAACGAACATTATAGAGGATTATGGCAGCGGACAGAGGATAATTTATCCATTCAAATGGTGGCAAAGTACGGTAAAGACGCAACTTATGAGCCACGCTATCCGTTCGAACAATTAGCTGAGACCCTGTGGTATCCTAAGCTAAAAAAGAATTTACGCAGACAACTTAAGTTTATCGGAGCTAAACGAAGAAAAGGTATCAAATTCGACCGATAAAGTTGTTTTTTGGCAGTTTACTGCTACTTACGGGGGAATAGACCCCCCCTATACAAGCTACCTTTTGTAGGGGAGCTTTGTGGGTTATTCGAGGGCACGTTTATCTTTTAGTGTCTAAAAAATAATTAGTGACTTCGTTTCTTTTTAGGAAAAAAATAGAAATGAAAATAGAAAAAATTAATATTGATAGATTAATTCCTTATGCTCGAAACCCTAGAAACAATAAGGCTTCTGTTAGCAAAGTTGCCAGCTCTATAAAAGAGTATGGATGGCAGCAACCAATCGTAGTCGACAACGAAATGGTGGTCATCGCTGGGCATACAAGATTATTAGCTGCGCAGCAGTTAGGCTTAAACGAAGTACCAGTGCATATAGCGGCTAATTTAACGGCCGAACAGATTAAAGCTTATCGATTAGCGGACAACAGAATTGCACAAGATAGTGAATGGGATGAAAGTTTACTTGCTTTAGAGCTGGCGGAGTTAGAGAGTTTAGATTTTGATTTAGATTTAACAGGCTTTACTCCAAATGAATTAAACGATCTCTTAGCTAAAGAGATGATCGAAGGCTTAGTCGACGAAGACTTAGCACCACCTGTACCCGACAACCCGATATCTAAACTCGAAGACGTTTGGTTATTGGGGGATCACAGATTAGTTTGCGGTGACGCTACTAACTCAGAACACGTAAAACTGTTAATGGATGGCAATTTAGCTGACTTAGTTTTTACAGATCCCCCATACAATGTTGATTATGGTGGTGGAAGAAAGGCAGGCTCTACTCCTCCGGGAGCGAGAGTTAAAGCGCACGGTACTATTTTAAACGATAAAATGACACCTGAAGAGTTTGAAACCTTTTGTGAGAACTTTTTTAAAAGCTATTTAGACATTATGAAACCATTAAGTTGCATCTATGTATGTCACTCCGATCAAAAGAGTGAAGCTAAGATGACGTTTCAAAGAACATTTGACGATCATTTTTATTTTAGTTCAACTTTAATATGGGCAAAGAATAATGCTGGTCTAGGCTTTCAAGATTATAGGGCCAAACATGAACCTATGCTCTACGGATGGAAGGAAGGAAAAGGCAAGCATCAATTTTTTGGTGAAAGAACAAAGACGACTGTTTGGAATATTAAAAGAGAACCAACAACAGAATATGTTCATCCTACTCAAAAACCTGTCGAGTTAGTTAGCGAGGCAATGTTTAACAGTAGCAAAGGCAAAGATAATGTCGTTGATTTCTTTGGTGGTAGTGGCTCCGTTGTTATAGCAGGTGAAAAAATAGACAGAAAAACGTTTGTGATGGAGTTAGATCCTAAGTACTGTGACGTTATAATTCAAAGATGGCAGAACTACACCGGCAAAGAAGCTGTGAACGAAAAGCTAAAGAAGACGTACAATGCCATCAGAGGATGATGGATTAGTAAGTGTTGAGACAATAGCAAACATATTGAAACTAACACCGAGACGAGTGCAGCAGTTAAGTAGCCAAGGTGTAATCCCTAAGGCTAAACGTGGCCGCTATAAAATTATAACTTCGGTGTGGGGTTATATAGATTATTTAAAAAAGATTAACAGCGAGACGGATCTACCCGATGATCTTAAAGATGTTAACCTTAAGATAGCTAAACACAAGGCTCGTCTTATGGAGCTAGAGGTAGCTGAGCGTACAGGCGAGCTAATAAAGGTGTCGGAAGTAATAGGCACATGGTCAAAGATATTTAATCAAATTAAACAGTCAGCTTTATCTATGCCAGCTCGTTTAATACCGCAGCTATTAAGTGCTGATAATATTAACGACGCTAATGTAGTTGCTAAAGAATATATAGAAAATTTTTTAAATGAACACGCAGACTTAACTTTTGAAATAGATGAAACAGATAGCATTGAAGTCGGAGACGCTCCAGCAAGCAGCGAAAATATCGCTGGCCCAACTGAGACCTCCACCTCGCCTAACCATATCTGAGTGGGCTGACACATATAGGTTTCTTAGTAGTGAAGCCTCAGCTGAAGCAGGAAGATTTTCAACTAAACGTGCTGAGTACCAGCGTGAGATTATGTCGTGCTTTACAGATAACGATGTAAAAAAAGTCGTATGTATGACAAGCGCTCAAGTAGGTAAGACAGAAATATTATTAAATATTATTGGATATTATATTCATTTAGATCCAGCGCCTATTATGTGTATACAACCAAGCTTAAGTATGGCGGCAAGCTTTAGTAAAAATAGATTAAGCAGTATGATAAGAGATACTGAACCGCTTAATGAAAGAGTAGCAGATAGCCGATCGAGAGATTCAAGCAACAGTATATTTAGCAAATCATTTAGAGGTGGCTCTATTGATTTAATTGGTTCTAACTCAGCGGCTTCAATATCTAGTAGGCCCGTTAGAATATTGCTATGTGACGAGGTCGACAGATATAATTTAGCGACGACAGAAGGTGATCCCTTAGCTCTAGCTGAAAGAAGAACGACAACTTTTTATAATTCAAAGGTGGCTTATGTAAGCACACCAACAATAAAAGGCTCAAGCAGAATTGAAGCGGCCTTTGAAACAGGTGACCAGCGTCACTATTATGTTAAATGTAAAGACTGCTCCGAGGAGCAGATACTAGAATGGGAGTACGTACAATGGGAGAAGGGAGATCATGACTCTGCAAGCTATCACTGTAAAAATTGCGGGAGCGTTTGGAATGATATGGACAGGTATAAAGCGATTAGTAATGGGCGTTGGATTGCTCATGAAGACTTTAACGGTACAGCTAGTTTCTTTCTTAATGCTCTTTATTCACCTTGGACAAAGCTTTCTGAATTGGCTAAGGAATTTTCCGAAGCTTCTCAGTACCCTGAGAAACTACGTGTCTTCCTCAACACCCAACTCGCCCAAAGCTGGTCCGAAGACCAAGGCGAAAAAATCAACGAAGACGAAATCCAAAAAAGGAAAGTAAAACTAACTGAGAAACTTCCCGAAGATTGCCTCATGTTGACTTGTGGTGTTGATACACAAGATGATCGGCTTGAGGCAACACTTCTTATGTGGCGTGGCGTGGAAGAGCAAGTAACAGTTAAAGAACATAAAATATTTGTTGGAGATCCTAGCGGCCATCAAGTGTGGCAGGATTTAGACGACTTTTTAAACACAGAGTACGAACATTCTATTGAAGGAAAATCCTTAGGGATAGCGTGTACCTGTATTGACTCAGGCGGACACCATGTAGCGGCCGTCTATAATTTTTGCAAGATGAGAGAACACCGAAGAGTCTTTGCTATTAAAGGTAAAGGCGGTGAAGGAGTGCCTGTTATATCTAGGCCCACGACGTCTAATATAGCCAAGACAAAGCTTTTTAGTTTAGGCACTAACGCTCTTAAGTCTTTGGTATACGGAAGATTAAAAATTAGTGAAGGGCCGGGAGTGATCAATTTTAGTGATCATCTCGACCAAGAATATTTTGCACAGCTTACTAGTGAGACACTAGTGGAACGATACACTAAAGGAAAAAGGCGTGTCGAATGGGTAGCAAATAGAAGAAGGAACGAAGCGTGGGACACTTTAAATTATGGCTTTGCCGCATTTAATATTGTCTCGCCTAACTTAAGATTATTGCTTTCGAGACTGACTAAGCCGAAAGCAGAGGGTAAGAAAAAACAAAATAAAACACCTTTTACACAGAGAAAAGGTAAGTGGATGGATATTTAGATGTTATTAACTAAGGATCGAGTTAAAGAGCTAGTTAGCTCAACAGGAACTACAACTTTAAGTTTATCTGGTGCTGAGTCAGGCTTTCAAGCTTTTTCAGTGTTGGGTAACAACACCAGCTGCAACTACACTATTGTTGACGTTAATTCGACTGCATGGGAAGTTGGAAGAGGTGTGTATAATTCAAATACGTTAACAAGAGATGAGGTATTTGAAAGCAGCACAGGTGGAAGTAAAATAAGCTTAAGCGCTACGGGATCTACTGTGTTTTTAACCTATCCGGGGTCTAAGGCCGCCTACAATGACATCGGCGTTAATCGTAATTACGTTGCTAGTTCCAGTATCACCGCAGGGAAGCCATTAATTTTAAACGCTGATAATACAGTTTCACAAGTTGCTGAATCAACAACAGGACAAGTTACAGAAGCTATTACATCTGCTGTTAACTCTAATAATCCTGCTAATAAATCATTAAGTGCAACGGATGGTAATGGTACTATCGTTCAATTTTATGCAGGTACAAGTGGTAATCCAACAATACAAGCAGGTACAATTAGTGGAACAACTATAACTTGGGGTACAGCAGTTATTACTCAAACTCAAGATACGGATGGTTTCTTTTTATATTATGACCCTCAAGGTTATTTTGTAACAGGCTCAAGAACCGCAAATAGTGGTCAAGAAATAAGATGTTTTACTTATACTGTTTCAGGCACAGCATTAACTCAAGCATCTTTTTCAACACTTACTTATAGTGAAACAGGACATAGTAATTTAATAGGAGGTTATCATAAACAAGCGCAAAAAGGTTTACTAGTATCGATTGTATCAAGTGGAACAAATAGAACTTTTATGAATACTTTAACTGTAGCTTCTAATGGTTCAATGACTTTTGGCTCTACTGCTACTGATACTTATAGGGTATATAGTACACCACAGCTTGTTTATAATGATGAACAACAATGTTTAATGTTATACGCTAGTGCTGTTGTTCCTTCAGGTGGTGGAGATTGGTATCAACCATCAGTAATGTGTTTTACTATATCAGGAAGTACACCATCAATGGGAACTCCTGTTCAAATTGCAACAAGTGGGCAAACAGGTGAATATGGTTATTTAATTTATCATGCTGAAAGCAAAAAAACTTTAGCATTTTATGAGTTTTATGATGGTAGCAGTCAAATAATTCATTATCAAGTTGTTGGAATATCAGGAACTACTGTTACAGCAGGTACTTCAACCTATGTAGGTTTTGCAGGTAAAGTAAGTAGCGCAATAATTGAATACACTAACATAGGTTTATATGATCCTTTTACAAAAAAAATAGGTATGGCTTATGTTGATGGTACTACTTTAAAAATACGCTCCGCAACATTAACAAATGATTCATTAGCTTTTGATGGAGAGGTTACACCAGGAATTGACCCTGTTTATAATGTTAGTATGTTAAATTTAAATTCTTCAGATTCTAAAACTTTTCTTATTGCTAGTCAAAGCAACCAACAAACTAAATACAATGTTTGGACAATAGGTTCAGCAGGTGTAACATCATCTAACCTCACAACAGACAATTACTTTGGCATTGCATCTACAACAGCAAGTACAACTGAACCTGTTGGAGTTAATCGTGCAGGCTCGTTTAACAACGACCAAACAGGCATGACCGCAGGCAAGGATATGTATGTTACTGATGCAGGGCTTATAAAAGAACGAACTACGACAACGACTACACAAGATACAACATTATCACAATCATCAAATAATAGATTTGATTATGCAAGTTTATCTGGTCAAGTTTCAATAGCCTATGATACTGTTAATAATAAAATTGGTGTTTTAGCTAGAAATTATAATAGTTATCCTGCTGTTACTATTGGTGAGGAGTCAAATAATAGTATTACATGGGGAACACCTGTTGTAGTAAATAGTAGCACTGATGGTAGTAGTAATCGTAACAGACTTGCTTATGGTAATGGCATCTTTGTAGCAATTTTTACCGCAGGTAATACAGCAAAAATGAAAGCAGGCACAGTTTCAGGTGATAGTATATCATTTGGTTCTGATTTAACCCCTAGTTATTCATCTATTACTGCAAATCAAACAAATGTTTCTTATAATCCAAATGCAAATAAATTTATATTTGCAAAAAATGTTAATAATTCAACATCAGTAGACTTATGGATAGTTTCTAACTCAGGAAGTACACTATCTGTTGCTTCATCAAGTGCTGATGCAACCATTACAAATGCTGGTAATGATTATAGAGTTTGGACAAATATTTATGACCCTGACACCAATAAAACAATTATTGGTGTAGATAATTACGTTGGTTCAAACTATGGCAAACTTTATCCTGTTACAATTTCAGGTTCATCCTTATCAGTTTCAAGTACTCCTTATTCAATGACAGGTGGTGCTTATGAAGATTACTCAGATGAATTAATTTATGACTCAACTAACAATAAATGGCTTTTATTACAATGTAATGAAACTAGCAATTATATAAATGGAACAGTTCTTACAGCATCAGGTGACACATTTACAGCAGGTACAAAAACTGTATTATCTTCTGATCCTGCAAGATATTTAGGCTCTTATTATGATACTGTAAAAGAAAAATTTATAATTGGTTATCAATATTACACAACAGGATATTATGGTAAGTTCGGCGAAATAACTATATCAGGTACTACTCCATCTTGGACAACTTTATCAGGTACAATATTAAATCAAACTGCAGAGAGAGTTTTTCCAAAGTCTGCTTTATTTAATCCTGATACAAATCATGGTATTTTAGCAGGTACTTTTAATATGAGTACAGATGATGGAATGGCAATAGTTCTATATTATTCATCAACAACCACAACAGTAGTAAATGGATCGCAGTTTGTAGGTACTGCAAGAAGCGGAACAGACCTAGAATTATCTGAGCCACCAACAGAATTAGTTGGTTATTCTGAAAGTGCAATTACTAAAGGTAGAGCAGTCATTGTGAAGCCTGATGGTAATTATGCTCAAGCAGGTTTAACAACAACTTCAGTCACAAATACAGGAACAGCTTCTCAAGGTTCACTTGGAAATATGGGAACTTATAGTCAAGATATGTTTGCAATGGCAGTTGCGTCTGATGGAGTGACGTATTGCTTCACATATCAAAATACATCTAGTCAACAAGCCTGTAAAATAGGTACTCGCTCAGGTGAAACTATAAGTTGGGGAAGTGAACTTGTTTTAGCAAGCGGAAGCTCTGGTTCTCATTTTGTTTCTTATGATGCTAGTGCAAATGTATTTTTAACTACATATACTACAGGTAATTTAGTTAAAGGTACTGCTGTAAGTTATTCTGGAAACACAGGCACAAAAGGTGCAGAAGTTACAATTATGGATTTAGGTAATTCATCAGGTAATCCATCTTTTAATTATAAACATTGGTATGATTCAACTAATAAAGTAACTGTATGTTGGGCTAAAGGTGGTGTCAGTGGAAATGATACAAATAGAAGTTCAGCAGTTGCTTTAACTCTTACAGGAACGTCAATATCTGTAGGTACATTATTTGAAAACACATCTGCAGGCGGTCAAAATGCTTCAGGGTGTGATATTACAGGTGGAAAGCACGTTCTTTATTGGACAAATTCTAGTCAATATCCAACTGTAATGATTATGAGTGTATCAAGTACAGGTGATATAACTTGGGGTACACCTGTTACAAATAATTCAAATTCAGGTTCATTTGCTACTCCTATTTATAATCCTAATTTTCCTGATAAATGTATTGTTGCAGGTAAATTTACAAATTATAATAGTTATTTTAGTTATTTTGGTGTAACTGTTATCGGAACATCAATAACCATTTCTAA
>Ga0208134_1001449_pt1 | contig 13580 bp, 25 predicted proteins | sample VirMetDEL_Mar_31_FD_184515 | JGI IMG/M metagenome (GOLD analysis project Ga0208134, IMG submission 184515) | Aqueous microbial communities from the Delaware River and Bay under freshwater to marine salinity gradient to study organic matter... | ecosystem: Environmental > Aquatic > Marine >... | reverse complement strand
TCCGAGTGAGAGATCCGACCATCGGTGCGGGAGTTTGAGTTCCATCATTCTAATAACTCGTTTTCTTTGGTTTCCTTACGTGCGGAAAGTTAGGGCAAAAAAAAAGCCCCGTGAGGGGCTTCTGTTGTCGTGGGTGTTTTGGTTATGATGCGGGGGTAATCTTGATGGTAACGAAACCGTCCATCTTCTTGACGTATTCAGTGGCTACGTTTACGCCCTTTGTGCGGAAGTAGCGTCGGACGCGTGCGCCCCATGCAGAATTCTCGTGTCCCCATGCATGGAAGTAGATGTTGCGTGCGTCTACGGTTGCACCCTCAACGCGTGCGTACTTTGCAGCCATTTCGTTGATGATGTTGGAGGCGGTGTGGTTGAAGTTGTTCATTTGTTCTGTTTGTTTGTTTCGTTTGATGTCTCAAAGATACGCAATTCTTTTCTTTATCTCCAAATTTATTTTGCTTTATTTCGTGCTTTTTTTCTCAATCCCTTTATTTACAAGGGTTTACGGATAAAAGTTTTTTTTACCCAATGGCATAAGAGCCGAAATTCGGGTTCGTTTGGTTGAATGTGATTGCGTACCTCATCGCATCGATTGCGTGGTTAAAGTTGTCGACGGGTTCATTCAGTTGCTTGCCGTTCTTGTCTTCCTTCCATTTGTAATTGCGTAGCTCCCGGATAAGGTTCACACTCCGAGCCGTGATAAGAAGCGGTCGCGAATGGAGGAATTGGATTCCATTTTTAACCGAATCCTTTCCCTTTCTTGCTCCGTGAGTATTGAATCCGTGAGCATGTATCTCGTCGATGCTCTTTGGTTCAGCGGAGTCACAGATAACAACATCCGATCTATGGACTTCGTTATCTCTGAGCACTTTTGATATATCCGAATTAGTGAGTCTTGTCGCGTAGCACAGTTCGTCGACTGCGAATCCATGCCCGTCTGTATAGACTCGGACGATGGCGGTTGGGTCGTTTGTATATCCGAAGTCGAGTCCGATGTTGAGGAGCTTGTATTCATTTGGGATTTGGTTTATTTCTGTCCAGTGGGTGAAGATGGTTGCTTGTGATGTTCCTCGTTCTCCGAGACCGTATACTTTCCAAAAGTTCTCGTCTGCTGTTTTAAACCGCTCAATTTCCATGACCACACTTTCAGGGAGGAACGGGTTGTCTTTGTACGTGGTGCGGAAGAACTCTGCGTCTTCTCGTGGGATGACTTCTTCATATATCCAATGGAATTCGTCTGATGGGTTGTAATCAATTAAGACCCTCCCCGTGGTTCGGAGGAGGAGTTGCCGCCAGTCTTCGAGGTTGATCTCGTTGGCTTCGTTGATGAATAGAACGTCTCGCTTTCGTCCTCTTACCTTTTGCGGTTGGTCGATGCTAATGAACTCAACCATGTTGCCCCAGAGTTGGTAGGTTGCATCGCTCTTGTTGTGGAGGTCGGGGTTGTAGACATCCTCGTTGTTTAGTATCTCGAAGAAGTCCCGCATGGCGGTTGCACGAAGTGCGGGGAATGTCTTCCGGCATATGGTGATAACAAGACCCGAGTTCTTATGACAAAGCTCAATGAGTGCCGTGAGGATGGAGTACGTCTTTCCGGATCGTGTCCCGCCCTGGTGAACTTGAATCTTCGACTTGCATTCTTTGACGTGGTAATATGTCGCGGGAAGTTTCACCAAGGACGAGGGTACTTTCTTCCGTGTTGTTTTTCCCTCTTTTGTATCTCCTCTTCAACTGCTTTTTTCTTTTGCGACTTACTGCTTCGAAGTAGACCTAATAAACCCGGGACGCTGTAAAGATGAAGATTCATGTTTGTTTGTTTTGTCAAATATACAAAATATATTTAGTTGTCGAGCCATGAAAGCGGCTTCTTCTCGGTGACCTCTATCTCTTGCCGTTCGATATATCCGCGCTTCTTGCCTTTGGTCTTCAGAAAGAATATCGTCGCGGCTGGGTTGCCTTCCTTCACGAGCTTATAGAGGTGGGATTCTGCGAAGTCGAGGACGCTGTCTTGAATGGAGTTGACCGCGCTCTTATATTCCTCGTCTGCCTTCAGCCATGCGTAATGAGTCGAGCGATCAATTCCAACCATCTTCGCGGCTGTCGATACGATACCGAGCGACTTCTCCAATGCTTCGAGCATCGCTTCTTTTTTGGTGTTGGATGTGTTGTGCTTTACTGCTTCCATAACTCCGCTTTTTTACCTGTGAAGTCCTCCCATCGCTTGACAATGACATCGCAATATTTCGGGTCTAATTCCATCCCGTAACATTTGCGGTTTGTTTTCTCTGCTGCTATTAGTGTAGACCCTGAGCCAAGAAAGGGTTCGTATAATATCCCGTTTTGCTTTCCGTAGACCCGAATACCCTCCTCTGCTAGAGAAACGGGGAAACAAGCCTTGTGAATTTCGTTGTTAGCGCCTACGTTAGAAATCTTCCAAAGGTTCTTGATGCACTCGTTCGAATGTGTCTTGTTGATTTTTGGCTTGTCTTCTCCGTTGTATAGCACAAAAATAAATTCAACGATTCTCGTAAGGTTATCACCGGCTAAACTAATAGCCATTGATTTTTCCCAAACGATTGTCTCAACAAGACTAAATAAATCTCGCCCTTCTCCAATAACGTCTAAAAATAGGTCGGGTGAGTTACGATTGTAGTTTATGTTGTAAAGAATAACCATCTCACTCGATGCTATTTCTTTAATTCTCTCGAAGACATCTCTATTGAATTGGATATATTCAGAAGATGTCTTATCATCGGTTTGGTTGTCCAAATACAAGTTTGTAGTTTTCATTTTGCTTTTATGAAAGCCCACTTGTGTTTCTCCGTTGTAAGGAGGTGATGTGAATACCATATCCGCCTTCTCTCCGTTCATTAGCTTCTCGACGTCCTCGGCTTTGGTAGAGTCCCCACAAAGCAAACGATGGTCTCCCAAGATATACAAGTCCCCAAGTTTGGTCTTCGGCTCTTCCGGTGCTTCGGGAACGTCGTCGGGGTCGGTGAGTCCTTCTTTCTCTTCTTCTTCTTCGGGTTGCCATACATCGAGACCCCATTCATCAAGTTCTGCCGCGTCCCATTCGTTCGCGAGGATATCCCAATCCCATTCGCCGAATCCAACGTTATCTTTCACGATGAACTCCTTCGCTTTGCTTTCTTCCCATGTAGCGACATAGACCGGAGCCTCGGTAAGTCCTGCGGCTTTGGCTGCCTTCAGTCTCATATTTCCACCGAGGACAATCATATCCGGGTTCACTACAATCGGACGCGCTTCGAGCATCTCGGGAAACTCCTTGATGCTGGTCACCAGCTTTTGGAATTTATCGTCTTTAATTATCCGAGGGTTCGTCGGGTTTTGTTTGATCTCCGAGAGTTTCATTGGCTTGATCGAGGACGGCTTCGAGGGTGTATCGGAATTCATCGTTGTGGACGGCTAAGGTTAGAAGTAAAGTTGCTGGGTCATCGCCTGCATGGAGTCGGATAGCTTTGTCATTCTCCGTGATGAGAAGGAAGTTCTTCGCATGGAGGAGGGCTTTTCTTGCGTTTCTCATGGGTGCAATATACGACCCTCAACATCCCGTGCGATATTCTCCAGGGTCTCTTTGTCGTATGGGGTCATCGGGAGAACCCGCTTCACGAGGAAGGGATCGCCTCCAAAGTGCTGGTGTTCGAACTTCTCTTTGCTGTCTTGTTTAAGGAATTGCCGGATGTTCTCCGCTATTATCTCCCGTTCTGTTGTGGTGTAGCTCATTCTGTTTCGTTTATTAGTTTCTGAAGCTCGGAGAGCATTCGACGGTTGCACGAGGAACATTGGCTCGCTTGGGTGTTGGTTCCCGTCACCTTCGAATACAGCTGCGCGAGCTGTCCGTTTGTTCTGAATTGGTTGTCTGTTTTTAGAAAGGTCTTGATTGCGTCGATGTCTGCTTGTTTGATAACTGCCTCCCATTTACCGAGAGGACACGCGGCAACCTTGAGCCGTGTCTTGGTGGGCATATGGCATCCGCACAACTCCGAGTCGGTGAAGGCTTCTGTCACGAGGTCTCCGCAACTCTTCGTCGATTCAACGAAGTGCTCGCACCCTTTGCAGATATTAAGTCGGTCAGTCCTCTTTTGTGCCGTTACGAAGAACATCTTTCAGGATTTTTCGGGTGATGTGTAGTGAGCGATAAAGGGTCGATTCTCCAACGCCAGACCTTCGAGATACGTCAGCCATGTTCCACCCTTGCAGGTATAGAGAGAAGATAGTTCGATCGAACCAGGTAAGGCGGTCGAGGATGAGTTGCATTTGCTCTCGTTGGATGGCTTTTGTCCAGTCGCTTTCGAAGGCTTGTTCTTTGGGGTCTGCATCGGTTACGTGATATAAGTCTTTGAATTTTCCTCGTGTGGCTTCGGTGTACATCGCTTTCACAAAGTACCCGAGCGGGTTCTCATTGTCTCCCTCGGGAAAGCGTTTGTCGACGCAACGAAGATAGGTATGATGTACAAGGTCGGAAGGGCTGTCCGTCCATCGTCGAGCGATGCGGACAAGTTTTGAATAATGCTTCGTGAGAAACTCATTCCAACCCTTTCGACTTCCTGAGTTCATCGACTTTCTTCTTGTATATTTTGCAAAGGTCTTCCAATTCGTGAACGCTGAATCGCTTCGTTTCGTTGCTCAAGCGAACAAGCCGATCCGCTGTCCCTTCTCCGTGTAGTTCGTCGAGGCGTTTGGCGAATTCGTATTGTGCGCCCCCTTCGAATCCGTTGCAAGCCTTGCATTGAAACTGAACATTCAACTCGTCGAATCGCGTGGGCATCTTTTGCCGTACCATGAAATGACCAGCGTCCGCGCTTTTGTAATGGCGCAAGCGACCGCAAGTGAAGCACTCTCCCCACCCTTCATCGTTGACGGCACGAAGCCGGATGAACTGGGAGAATATCTTGTCGAGCTTCGTCTTTGCTTTGCTTATACTCATCGATTAAATATTACAGAGCTTTAGAATTTACCTTTGGATTTACAATCTTTATTTGAATGTCAAAATCCACACATAAATGCCCGCTTTCCGATTCATAATCATCACCTCGAATCCAACTAAATGAAGGGCATTCTGTATTTTCGTTTCTTAATTGTTGGATGAGGTCTTCCATCCATTGGATGAGATCTTCTTTTTCAATGTCGGTGTCGTGGCTCATTTTATTTGTTTTTTGGTTCTGTTTCGTTTTTACCCGGTATCAAGAAGGGATTGTTCTTCATGCGCCATTCAAGCTTGGCTTGTTCAGGATCGTACTCAGGGATGTTCGTTGGGTCTTCCGCTCCTCGAGTTATGGTCTTGTGTTGTTGCTCAAGGATAGAGGCTCGTTCTTCTTCGTGCTTGATGATGCAGTCGCGGAACTCCTGTATCTTCAAACGCTCGTAAAAATTGCCGTAATATCCTTGTTTCATCCTCTCGCAAATTAAGCGAAGTTCCTCCAGTTTCAAAACCGGGAACACCTCGAAGATGGTTTCTGCGCAAAGTGCCATATCCTCAAATGAGTGAAGCGTCTTCTTTGCGTCGATGAATTCAACCGTCTTGTTGATCATCGTCACGACTGCCGCCCGCGTCTCTTCGGGGTGGTGTCGAAGGCTGGTGAGGATGTTTGTTCCCGCCCAGGCTTCTTCGTTGGTGGGTTTATAAATGCCCGTGCTTGAGATATGCTGTAAGCTGGTCTTTGCTTGGTTGCTTTGCAGCTGCTGTTTTGTTTGTTGTAAATTCATTGCTTCGTTTTATCCAATTTCGAGCGGCAGCATTCCAATTCTTCATCTTGTTTCTGCCTGCTCTCCATCCGTTTGATTCGTAGTAATTCCAAAATTTCTCGCCTTCGTCGCGAGATGATCCCGCAAGTTCGAATGATTCCATCACTTCTTCCAAACTTGGTTCTTGAAAACGTACTCTCTTCACTAACTCTTTACTCTTATCTTTACTCTTCTCTATACTATGCGCAACTGTAGTTGCTTCTTTTGCAACAGTAGTTGCAACTTTTGCAACGATAGTTGCTTCTTCTTGCAACGATTGTTGCTTGTTCCTATCGTTGCTTGTTCCAATAGTTGCTTCTACGAGGACGGTCATCTTCCTTCGGTGACCATACCCTTCGCATTTGATGTACTCGGTTTCGCAAAGGTCTTTGCGCATCTTACGGATGTACTGAGAAGAGACCCCAAGAGACTCAGCGAGGAACTCATCTCCCGCCCAACACGATCCGTCTTTGTGACTGAGCGCGTGAATTTTAGAGAGGAGAATTCTTTGCATGGGAGAGAGGTCGTCCAACAACCAAATCTCCTGGGGTATCCATATTCCGTTCATTTCGCCAAAGTTAATGATGAAATTAATTTCATTCCATCCCTTCTCTTTCGCATAATAAAACCTCTTCGACGATCTCCGCGTATGTCGCTCCGCACGTTTCCGATATCTCCGGGAGGTGCTTGAGGATATTGCGCGGCATCCGCCCGCACCAATTGCGAACGGTGTTGGGTGTTACGTCCAGAGTTTGAGCCGCGTTGTGAGTCGAGCCATAGTTCCGGATCAAGAACAATTTAATATTATTCATACCGCGTTACTTTTACCAATCCCCAAAACAACGAGCGTGATACCTTCACTCGCTTATTTAGAGGGGTCGTCTTTGGCTTATCTTTCTTTTTCGGTACCCGAGGTGCATCAAAGAGCGTTGAGCCTCTTAAAATGTAGCGGGTGCCGTTATATCGATAGTCCTTCTTGATTGCTTGCCAGTGATTGGACATTGACTTCGTGTTCCGTCCCGGAATTGTTTCCATGTTTCGCCATTGAACCTGACCCGTTGACCCGAGGTGTTCGTTGATCATCTTAATGAGCAAGCGTTCCTCCGCTGCTGTATATAACTTACTCTTCATAGCTTGGAGATAAGGGTTGCACGGATGGACAAAAGGAACTCAGCCGCTTCGAGAATCTTCTCGGGGTCGCTCTCTTCCTTGAGTGCTAGACCGATTGCCCAACTTGCGTCGATAATCTTTTGAACGTCCGGGTTGTTCGCCTTGGATTGATTCGGGGTGAATCCCGGCTTCGTGAGTTTCATTCGGTCTCCCCACTTCGAGGGAGTGACTTCGAACTCTACTTCGTCTCCAACGCTCCAGCGGTCTTGGCTCTTTGCCGATACCTCTCCGCTGTCTCCGGATTCGAGTTGTATTTCGAACTTGTACATCAAGCCGTTTTGGCTGTCATAGGTGCCACTCGGTTGAATGGTCTTGATTTTAGATTGTCCCATTTTCTTTGGTTTTAGGGATTTATTTCGTCCGCGCTCTGCGGATGGATTCTTTGAGTTGAGAGATGAGGCGGTCGAATTCCGCGTCTTCATCTCGGAGGTTTTGGGCGAAGTCGTTGTAATCCTTCGCGGGGTTTACGTTTACGCTACTTCGAACGCATATCGGTTTTACCCATTGCTTTTCTTCTGAATTCATTGTTTATGTATCTGTTAAGGTTTGTAATTGCGGAGTCCACTTCAAAGCGGAGGCGGTCTATATCCTCCCCTTTGAATTCGTCTTGTGCCCAATTCCAATACTTGAGCACGTCTTCTTTAATCTCGTCCATCTTTGTAAGTTTCTATGCAGGTTTTTAAGCTGTTCGTAATGCAGTCCATCCAAATCAATAGTTCTGGATTCAATCCCTCGACATCCTTCATTCTCTCCAAGACTTTGACGGTGATCCGCCATTCTTCTTTAATATTCATCGGTTCAGTCTTCATTAATGTCAAAAAAGAGGGTAAAATATCCGTACTTCTTCTCGATCATCAAGAGGTGTTCGAACTCGTCCTTCGGTAATTTGCTGAGAAAATACTTGTCGTATCCCTCCGCACCCTTTGTCCAGCAATACGACTTCCATCCCGCTTCGATATACTTCTCTCGATTCTTATAGAAATCGTCTTCGTCAACGGGTGTCCAAATGGATGTGCGATAAGCGGATGCGCTTCGGGTATGCGTCTTACCCGTGACCCAATTCTCTTCTTGTCTATGGCTCATAAATCGATGTTTTCTTGTACGATATCCATCGCCATTTGAAGCGCGGTACGTGTGAGACGATGGCTTGTGGGTTGCTCCTGTCGGAGGTCATGCAAGGTGAGCCACGCTTGCTTGAGTTCTGTTTGTTTGTTGTCGTTCATGGGGCAATACTACAAAAGAACTTTCGTTCTACAAAACTTTATTTCGCTTTTGTGCAAAAAAAAGAGGGAAGCCCCGTTGAGCCTCCCTCCCTACAAACGTAACAAATGGGTGTCTATACCCTAACAAAACAGAATCCGAAGATACTACTTTTTCGCAGAACCGAAATAATAATTCACCACTTGCCCAACGAGGGTACCTTCAGCGAACCCGAGTATATGGAAGAAAATCTCCTTGTCCTCGACTCCCGTCTTCGCCCAAACGACCATGACGATTCCAATAATCATAGCAGCCGACCCTACAAAGACTTGCATCCAGTCTCGTTGACCGAGACTCTTTGTTATCTCAATTTCCCGATTCCTCGCGTTCGCTCTGTCCGCATTTGCGATCTCCTCCATCAGGAGCTTCGCTTTCATCTTTTCTTCGTTGCTGGTTTCGGTGTTGTCGATTAGAGCACCTATCGCTTTCAGCGCGTCCGCACCTGGGACAATCTCCCCGATGAGGTCGAATACCTTCGGTGCTTTTGTTTTGAACCATTGTCCGAGCTTTGTTTCTTTTAGTGGAGTTCCTCGCATTGGATGTCGTATGATTGTCCGAAGGGTTTGATTGAAAACTTCCAGCCGCCCAACCGAGGTACCGAGAAGCCCTTCTCAACTTCCCACCCGATAGAACGGTCTTTCTTTTTGTATGATCCCGTCTGTACTACGTGGACGGTCTCTTGTCCGTGGTTGAAGTTGGAGGTGAGTACGTCTCGCATAACGGGGACGTACCACTTCTGGTGAGTGTGACCGCGTGCAATGATAACCGCTTGCGGATAATCCTTCATATCAATATCCACATTCAAAACACCCTTCGAGCGTTTCGCGTTGCCTCCGTACCCGTGGTGATAGTGAAGGGGAAAGCTCCTGCGCCCTCCCTTGCCGTTACGGCTGCATTTGATAACGACCCACCCCGCGTAATATCCCGCGATGATATTCCCTCCGTTTGCGTTTAGGATTCCCACCGTTCGTTGAATGGGATCGACCCCGTGTCGTTTGGTGATGTTGGTCTCGTGGTTCCCCTGTCCGATGAGTTTGATAATATCCTTATACGGCTCGAGCTTATCTGAACAATCCTTTATGACCTCATCGATATAAGCCATCGCTTTGAGTTCGGGTCGCAATGAGTCGTAAGAACCGCGAGGATCGAACTTCATATTCATCAAATCATACAAATCGCCCAGAATCAAAACAACCGCGTTCTCTTCTTTGGCTCGGTCGAGGTGTTTGAAAAAGAGTTTGCGGTCGCACTTAATAGAATCGAAGTGAATGTCTGAGAGCAGATAAACACTCTTCACGTCTTCGGTGTTCTCAAAGTCGAACGGGAGGACGTGGATATCGCGGTCTTTGGTAATTAAATCATACATATGTCCAGATTCGATTTTCGGGTTTCATTTCGTCTATGTCGCAGTGTATGAAATTCTTTCCAATGCCTAACCGCGTGAAGCCAACTTCCATCAACGCGTCGATGATGATAAACCGCTCTTGTGAATTGGTGACCTCGATATCGGCTGCGAGTCCGAGGAGGTGCGAAGAATTACGGGAAGCGGGTAACCCCCTCTCAATGAGTGAGCGGTTGTAATCAACCGTACGAAATCCCGAAGAAATACGAAAGGGAATGGAAGCGCAATCCCGAGCTTCATCAAGCAAGCGAAGAAAGCTGGGATCCATCATACGCCCCGAGCCTGGAGCGTCTGGAGAATCGAATTCTGTAAGAAGGAAATGTCTCATCGTTCCGCGAGCATGAGTTCAATCTTATGCACCGCCTTCACGACTTCCTTCATCATGTCTTTGAGTTCGTCTTTATCGGACTCAACGCGGATGATGCGCCCCTTCAATTTCTCTATTTCACGGTTTAGGTTTACCCACACTCCCACGATCGCGACCGCGCTTGGGAGTAACATTAGTATTATTTCGGTCGAGGTCATCGAGGAACTTTTTCAATAAGGTGATATTTTCTTTTCGGCTCTTTCTCATCCGAAGAATTGTTTGAGGTCAACGATATTCGGAACGCCTCCGCTGCTTATGCTCATTCCGCTCTGGAAATAGTCCGCTGGTTGCGGGAGCATATCCGCACCCGTGTTTGAACTGTACTCAGGAAAGAGGGACGAGTTGTTGCAGAGATATTGATACATCCGGTAGGTGTAGAATTGGGCGTTCTGACGCGCTCTCTCCACTTCGCGGTGTAAGTCATCCGGAGATATGGTTTGAGTGCCTTCAGATACCCTTAAAACGAGCGAGCCGTTGTCCATCTTCACATAAAGAGAGGGGATAAGCTCAACCATCGTCCACCAAAGGGTGGCTTTTCTAACGTAGTCATTCATCAAAGTGGCGTAATCTCCTGACAACCCACCGCCCGAGATATCGGATTTCAGCTTGTCGAGGAGGTCGGTACCCAAATAAAGTTGAATGTACTTGTCTTGGGAGAGGATAATCGAAGGAACGAGGTAAGCGTCTTCGATGCTTCCGTTGATGTTGGTGATCCGCTTGATATAGTCCGGATTCACGAAAAGGACTTCTGCTTGTAGTGACATTATCGGGGGTTTATGAAGCCTTCATTCGGCATATCGACGGGACGTTGTGCAACTCGCTTATCGTTCTCGGGTAATCGCTTCGCATCGACTCCCGCTTCTCGGATGAGTTTCTTTGCTTGATTGACTGAGATCTTCTTGTTGTTCTTTCGCAAGTATGTTTGACGGCTCCAAAAGTGATGGCATCTCGCCCCGCCTTTGAACAAAAAGAGGTCGTAAGTATTCGCGCCATTTGCACCGAGTCCGGGATTCACTGCTCTCAAGCTCGCGGATTCAATGTCTTCCTTGCGGTATACTTTGCCCGCGTTGACCATCTGTTTGCAGAAGGAACGGGAACTCTCTTGCGTAGACTTGGGAGCGTAGGTGTAACGAACTTTGATGATCTCGGTATCTTGTTCGCTCTTGCCGTTGGGATTCGATGAAGGAACCCTAGCAAATGCCCACATCGCGTCACGTGCTTTCTCAAGGTCGTAATCGACGGGAGATTCATCTATCAACTCCCATTCATCCCCCATCTCTTCGCCTTTGTCGGTGAGGTAGTCGACGCATCCATCAAGGTTCACTTCTTGTGGCTCTTCCTTTGAGAGTTGTAAGTCGGTCGCGAACATATTCTCAGCCTGTTCCAACCCGAACCCAAGCATCGAAACGAGGATTTGAATAGCTTGATTGCGGGTGAGTTCTCCGGTTGTGACTTTCGAGATAACGTCAACCGCTGAACTGATTTGAACACCTGTATATGATTGTTCGACGTTGGCTTCTTCGACGGCTGCTCCAAGTGGCTCAACCTTCGCGTCGATTGCTGCGGCTCGCATGAGCGTATAAACCGACTCAATGACTACCTCGCGATAGCCTGAGATGACATTCTCTTCAAAGAGTTCTGCGCTGGTCTCAAGCTCTCCACCGCCTCCAAGCTTTCCCGGTACCGCAACCCCGAACATCTGAGGAGAGGTCACACGGTGTCCGACCATAATCTTTGAAGTAACTTCTTCCGAGAGGAATTGATATTGATTGTGAGCGTCCGATAATTGGAACGGCTCGAAGTCGGGCTTTCTATCGGGATCGTCCGAATAAGTCACAATGAACTTGCCCGCATTACTCGCCCCGCTGAGTTGCCTTTCGATATCCATTCGGATTCGGTTTCTCTCCTCTTGCGGTGGGATGCCGTTCTTGAAGTGGATGGAGAACGAGGGACTCATGCCGTTTAACATATTGTTAATGTGATACTTACCTATCTCCTTATCGAGTTCGATGTAATTAATCGAGCCAACATAATCGGGTTTCGGATAGTAGAACGACCCTGGAGAGAACGGCTTCACATAAAGAATCTGTGTCGGGTGTTCGATATTCCTCTCAGGGTCAAAGGTGCATATCTCCGAAGGCTCTTCGCGCTTATCGTTCCAGTCCTTTGAATAATAGTAATACTCAACCTTCTCATCTTCATTGACGAAGCCCGAGCGGATATTCTCAAACGGGAGGTGTGAGACGTTCGCGATAGTCGTTCGGTCGATGCTCCAATTCACCTCGAGAGCGAACCCGCCTTGAATCTTGAAATCCAGACAAGCCTTTCGGAGTTCGTCGTTCAAATTCCATTGGTCAAAGGCAAGCCTTCCATCGAGGGTCGTAGCGTCGAAGCCTTCACCGAATATCATCATCGCGATAGTTGTCGACAATGCGTTGTGAGTAGCGGACGAATGATAGAGGTCGACGAGGTATTGCGGGAAGAGGTTGTCATCTCCGTAATTCACGAAGCCCATCTTATTGGCTGTCTCCCGATAGGATCGTTCTTCGTATTGATTGAGTTGTATTAATTCCATTACTGGTAATATATGTAATTATCGGGGATGGTGATGTCGGGTATATCGTACCCAATCGCACCCGCTACGTTGAGAGTCCCTTGTTCAAGCAGTCCAACAACCGAAGCATCGGTCGGATTCAAGTTGTTTGTGCTGTTCTGCCCGTATGCTTTGTACGTGTAAAGCCCTGTCTCGGTGAGGAGGACACGGCTTGAGACCCCGAGAGGTTGATTCGTGTAGACGCTTATCTTGGTATATCGAGCGTTGTCGACTTCGACATCTCCAATAAATGCGTGGTTGTCCGTGCTTGCCATGTTCTCCAAAATTATGAGATAATTCGTGAACGCGGCAAAGTCTTTCTTCATCTCTGCGAGCGTCAAATAGATGAACTGCTCGTCTGCGCTATTTGGGTTGAGGTGTATCATGATGAATCAAAAAAGGGAAGGCTATTGCCCTCCCCCTTCCTTTATATTCTAACCAAAGAAAATGAAATCAAGTACCAGCCGTGAAGGTGATGTTCGCATCGTCAGAGGCAACGAACGGAGCTGGGATAGCTTCTTCCGCTGTCAATTGGATTTGATAGCCGTTGAAGTCACCCTTTGCCGTTCCTGTGCCTACGGTGCCTCCAGTAGCTTCCGCGCCTGTCGTGTGACCCATCGCGAAATAGTTATCGTTGACATCCTGCACGATGACCGTCAAGCGGTTTTGGAGCAAGTCTTGAATCTCCACGTTATCCGCTGCAACCAAGTTAGGCATCGACAACTCGAGAACCTGAGAGTAGAAAACCGTGCCATTCTCAACCGATGCGTTTACCGCTTGTTGAAATGAACCGGAGTTCTTTGTAATCTCAAAACCAAATACCGCGATTGCATTTGCAGCCGCAACAACTCCCGCTGTAATAGTACCCCAATCGGTTGATTCGAATTGCTTAATCCAAACGCGCTTGATTCCCCCGATTTTATCTTTACAGGGAAACGCCCTGCCGTTAATTGTTAATGAACAAGCCATATTTGAGGAATTAAGGGGAGGGATTTAACGCCCCTCCCCGAATGAATTAGGATGAGCGTCGAGAAACAGCGATCGAC
>Ga0208134_1001447_pt1 | contig 13602 bp, 15 predicted proteins | sample VirMetDEL_Mar_31_FD_184515 | JGI IMG/M metagenome (GOLD analysis project Ga0208134, IMG submission 184515) | Aqueous microbial communities from the Delaware River and Bay under freshwater to marine salinity gradient to study organic matter... | ecosystem: Environmental > Aquatic > Marine >... | reverse complement strand
TGATATGCTTAAATACATTGCTTCTTCTGCCATCTTAGGTACTCTAGTATCTAAATCATAAGCAAGTCCGTCTGAGATGTATTCTATTACTATTAATCTATCTACTAAATTACTTGAGAAAGTAAACAAGCCATCTCTTTCGTTTATACCAAACCAACCGTTGCTTTGAGAATATTGAGGATCTAAGCCATATAGTCTACCCCAATCCCAAGGTCCAGAACCAAAATCATTACCGTACATACCATATGCTAGGTTGTCAAATTGATCTAAAGCTTCTCCGTTTAACAATCTATTTTCATTAGTTTCTTTCCATCTTTCTACAGTTAAAGATGTTCCTTCAAGACTTTGTCCAAAGTTATCTTGAGTAGGCATACCTTTTTCATCTTGTAATAATTTAGAATAAGGATTTATAGTTAAGTTGTTGTTAGGATATAAAGGTCTTTTAACACCGTGATTGTCTATCCATGATATGTTTACGTAGTTAACGTAATCTTGAGGTATCACTAAAGATAGACTTGGTGGTATTGTTAATTCTTGTGACTTAATACTCTTTAAAGTATCATAACTAAACTCTTGTAAAGATCTTTTAGCAAAAAATAATATATCAGATTTTTTAGCTGTTTGTATTATTTTACCATCACCTACGTAACCAACCATGTAGTTATCTATTATATCAGATAATTTTACATACTGATACGTTCCGTAGTTCTCTTCAACAGCGTCACCAATAGCTTCTTCAGCAGGTGTGTTACCATACTGCCCACCACTTAATACTTTGAGTTGAACAACTATAAACAAGTTGTTAGCCGGGTTTGCAGTAAAAGTTATCTTATTGTTGATAACAGTGTAAGCTAAAAGATATTCACTCCAGCTACCTGGTATACCTGTAGTACTAGTATATATTTTAAAATTATTTAAAGCGTAGTATTGATTGTTAGGATCCCACGCATCAACACTTCCAAAAACTAAATCAGTATCAAAAGTTGTTGTAATAGTAAGAGCATTACCAGTACCTCTAAAGCCTTGTGCGCCTTGATAATATTGTTGATTAGTTTCTGTTATTAACGCCATTTTTTAAGATTTTTGATTAGCCGATGCTTCTTGAGCTTCAATAGATGCGGTTTGTATTATCTGTGGATCGTTTATTATTATTCCACAGTATTTTAATATCTGTATTATTAAGTTAGTTTGCTCAGATGTATCTAATTCAAAATTAATAGAATTAGTAGAGTCATAAAGATATTGACCTAGTGTTCCAACAGTAAAACTCCAGTTTGGAGCCACTGGTTTAAATAAACAATTTATGTTTAAACTATTTGGCTGTGGGCTAACTTTTATAAGCAATGTACTATTTGGCCCTGAAGAAGTTGTACATATAGGGTTTTGAACTGTAGGAGCTGTAAGCTTAGATCTTATTATTTTATTAAAATCACTGTTACTAGCTAATTGAGTAATTGAATCGTATTGAGGATTTGTTGTGTTATAGGTAGATATTATTTCTCCTAGCTTATATATTGTACCATCTACAGCAAGTTGCCATCCTAATACTCCAGCTGTATTGTTATAAGCAAAAGCAGCAGTTTTTTCAAAAGGATATATTTTATAAGCAGTATCTTTAAACATGTCAAAAAACTCTGTGTCGTTTTGAGTATTATTTTGGTTTTGACGGTTCAATTGATTTCCGTCAGGAAAATACGAATCAAATATTTCTTCTTGCACTAAAGCAGCTAAGCTATTAAACTCTGCTGGAGTTACATAACCTCTTTGCTCTTTGTTTAATATGTACAAGACTGTTGTATATACTGTATTTATATTTACCATTTGTTTTATTTTAATATACTAAAAAGGCGGCCGAAACCGCCTGTTATTAGTATCACTTGTTTTTATAGTTTTTTATCTATAGATTTATAGATTTCTACACCTTCGTCTGTTTTTAAGAAAGCCGCAAACGCTGAGTAAGGGTTTTCATCAAAAGGTACGTTCATTAATTTTCTATTATTTGATCCCCAAGTAAATGTTCTTTGGTCTTGAGATAAAATTATAATACCTGCTTCTTGAGCTTTAATAGCAAAGTTTCTTAATTGAACATTATCATCTTTTGCTAAAGATATAAAGGTTGCAGGATTGTTTTTAGCAAACAACAATAAGTCTCTTTTTAATTCTTTAGAACTCATTGTATTCACAGCTGATCCTTTTTCAACTCTTAGTATTGCTTCTGCTTGATCAATATCAATTGTTCTTGCAGCATTCATAGCATCTATTTCTAAGTGTATAATGTCAAGATCATCTTCTGCTTCATCTACAGCACTAAACTCTTCATATATCCTACCATTAAGTGGGTGATATAAAGAAAGAAGTTTTTGTAAATTTTGTTTTTCTTTTGGAACTTTTAAACTTCCGTCGCTAAATATAATATGACCCATTGTGCACTCTCCTTTTTGTTCGTCTACAAAAACAGAGTCTTGGTTTGTTGCGTATTTTAGCTCTCTTTGTTTACCTAAGTCTTTGTCAAAATATAGTAAAGCATGTTTTCTTGTATGCTTTCCAGGTATAGTTAATGTTAATGGAGTTTTATTATTTCTAAGATAATAAACTCTATCTCTTATTTCCCAACTAGGTTTAGCTGGTTTTTTTGGTGCAGTTTTTACCGCTACCTCTTGAGGTGCAACCTCAACAGCTTCTGCTTTAGCTTGTTTAGCCATAATATAATAAAATTAAATAGTTATAAAAGTAATAATTACCCCCGTTGATATAACGAGGGTAAGAATTACATTTGTTGGATTATTATAATCCTTGGAATAAAACGAAGTTATTAGCAGCTTGAGTTACTAAACATCTTTCAGATAAGAAATTGATTTGCATCGCATCTAAATCTGAAGTGAAAGCACCACCAGCAGAACCAGTTAACCAAGACTTCATACGTCTGTCATCTCCTTGAGATGCTCTGTAACGCACGTGTAAGAATGGTCGTCTAATGTTTGTACCTAAAATTTGGTCATAAACAGTAGAAGTTCCAGCAGGTACTAATACACCCTCAATTGAATTAACACCAACGATAGCGCCACGAGTAGAAGCGTCGTTTAAGTATTTCCAATCAGTTTTATAGAAATCATAAGATCCTCTTCTAAATCCTGAGAATCCAAGATTTAAAGCCATTTCTTCTGAATTTTCAAATAAACCAAAAGCAGTTCCTCCAGCGAATCCGCCAGAAATGCTAGCTAGCATATCATCAAAATCAAGAGAAGTTTGTCTTTGTAAAAACAACATATTCTCTTCAATAGCTCCTTGAGTATCTAAGTTTTTAAGTATTGCATCAAAATCATCAAGTCCAGCAGCAGCAGTAAATCCTACTTCTACATTTCCTCTGTTTCTAATAGCAGCAAATAAACCTTCAGATCCTGGTAAAGCTCCGTTTCCGTAAGCCCCAGCAGCAGCACTAGCGTTTAATTCACTTTCTACCATACTCATTTCTAGGTAATCTTCAAAACGCAGTCTTGTTTCAGACTCAGCTTTTAAGTACCATAAGAAACCAGAAGCACCATCTTCAGTTGCAACTTCTACCCATCCAATTTGAGCCATATCAGATCCATTGATTTGGAACTGGTCTCTTAAAATAAGTGGAGAGTTAGAAAACTGTGTGAAAGAAGGAGTGATAGATTGTCTTGCAGCTGAATTAGTTCCAGCAGCTCCAGCACCTAAAGTTGTTCCTTTAGTATAAGCAGAACCGTATACAAATATTTTCAAAGCTCCTGCAGCAGCAGAAAATCCTTGAGCAATAAGTGTAGTTACAGGTGTGAAACACTGTACTACTACGTTTCCATTTACAGCACCGTTAGTTGCAAGAACAATACATTTAGCCTCTAATCCAGATGTTGGATCTAAAACTACTATAGTATCGTTTACACTCATAACGTTAGTTGAACCATCTGTTAGTGTAAGAGTTGTTGGGTTTACACCTACAGCTCCTGCAGCAGTTGCAGTAATTCCATTGTATGCTACATGTAATCTATTTTGCTCTGACCATATTACTTGATCACTTGTCATTGGCATTTCAGCGCCAACCATTCTTAAGAATCCAGATAACGTTCTGTTTCCATAACGCTCTACTTCTTGTTCGTAAATTTCTGGTAAATATTGTTGTGCGAAGTTCCCGCCAGCAGCGCCATCAAATACTAAGTAATTTGAAGCTAAAGCTTGTTGAGCTTGCGAAGGTACAATACTACCAAATTGTGGAGATAAACTCATAATTTGTTAATTTTTTTAGTTAAACCTTTTTGTTTTAATTTTTAATTTTGCAGAATCCGCGCCCGATATAGCTTTCACTTTCATGCCATTGACAAATACATCACCTTGAGTTGATCTCGCTTGAGAGTCACTTAAGTTTTTTGATTTATTTACAACTTGCTTTACAGCATCTACTTTACCTTGCTCATAAAAATGAGCCGCGATTTTATCTACGTTTTCAGCGGCGTACATAGCTTTGTGATAACCTTTCGTGTCTGTAACATTACCTTCTTTGTCTAGGAACTTCCCAACTAGATTATTAATGTTTGATTGGTTTTCTGCAACTTTATCGCGATTTTGAATATTATACTTATAACTTTTTTCACCGACTTTAATATCGAAACCTTCGAAATTATCGTTAAAATGTTCTTTTGTATTTTCTTTAAATTTTGCGTGTTGTTGCTCAGCTACTTGTTGCTGCTTGTTATATCGATTAAAAAAGTCCATAGCTTTCTGTTGATCCTGAGTTACGTTCGATTTCAACTTGATTTCGTCGTAGTATTTTCTCTTAGTTTCTTCTAAAAAGTTTTTGGCTTTTGCAATCTCTTCTTTTTTAGCGAGTTTCTTTTTACGGACATCTCGTTCTTCGTCAAGGTCTGTGTCATAGTCAAAGTTATCTTCCATGATAAAACCTATTTCCTCATCATCTAAATGAGGTTTTGTCTTTTTGTAATACTCTTTTAATAAAGTGTTTTCATCAACGTTAGTATAATCAGCGTTAAGTCTAGTGTAATCTTCTATAGTTCCACCAGTTTCTTCCATAAACGAAACAAGCTTTTCAATGTTCTCTGGTAATTGCTTACCTAAAACCTTCTCATCTCTTATTGCTTCTTTTACTTCTTGTACTTGCTGCTCTGTTACTTCTTTGATCGGAGAAAACCCTTCAACAGTCTCGTCGGACTTTTGTACAGGTTCTCCCACCTCTGCGCTATCTCCGGATGGTTCTTCCACAGATACCTTCTCTGTTTCTCCGATTTGAATGGCATCTTCTTTTTGTTTAGGTATTATTACTTTTTTAACTTCTGGTTCTAATTCAACCAAAGGTTCTTTAATGTTTACTTTAACAGGCTCATCACTTGTTTTTGTAAATTTTTTTGGTGTTTTCTTTTTTAATTTAAATTCACCTTCCTGTTTAACAGGTTCATTTGTTTTTGTTTCCATAATATAATAAAATTAAATAATAAATAGTTTAAGCCATAGGTTGTTCTTCACCTTGTGCTTCAAAATCTATAGGCAACATTTCGTTTTGCCTTTGTGTAATCATTTTACTTTGTTGCGTACCTTCCATTTTTATACGCTTGTCTTTGCGGTCTTCTATAGCAGCTTCTTTAGTTTTCATAGCTTCTAAGTCTGCTTGCTTTAATTGCATATCAAATTGATGTTGCATTTGCATCTCTTGTTGTTTTAATTGAGACGCTAACTCCATGCGTTGTATTTCCATTTGATTTGTAGCTTGTTCAAACTGAACTTTAGATCCAGATATAGCTTCTTGCTTTTGAACCTCAGTCATTGCTATTTTCTCAGCAGCATCAGCTTGAGATTCTGCTTGAGCTCTAATATTAGCTTGTTGGTTGTCTTGATCTTGTTTAGCTTTAGACTTACGCTTAACTTTAAGCATTTGATTTGCTAACTTAAGATTTTTAATTTGTCTTAAGTCTATAGCATCTTCTAAGTCTATACCACCACCTTGTAAAGCAACTTGTATATTTTGCTCTAATTGTTGTTGCTCTTCTTCGTCTGGTTCTAATTCTAGAAAAATACCAAAGTCATGTAGGTTTAAATTAGAAACCTCCATCAATGTATTTACATTGTAATTAGATATAGAGTTTTTTAACGATGCTGCTGTCAAAGGGAACTCTAATGCATCAGCTATTTTTAAAGCTATATTTTCAGATGTCATTAACGTAAGATACAAACTAGCTTGTTTTATATGTCTAGTTGCTACATTAGAAGCATTAGCTGCAATTTTTTGCAAGCCAACTAAAGTTTGTTTGTCTGGAGTACTACCATCTCTAGCTTCGTTAAGTCCGGTTACGTCACGTATCATTTGTAAGTAATACTGGTAAGTTTGTATTAAACTTTGTATCTTACCTTGACCACTTGAACTGTTAAGTTCTTGAATAGGTACTTTACCGGAGTTCATATCACCGTCTTGTGTAAGTGATCTACCTACAATAGAACCTGTTTGAAAATACATATTAAGTGCTTCTGCAGGATTGTAGTTTGTACCATTACCTAAGTCAACTTCAGCTAAACCATCCATGTCTAAATAAACACCATCAGGTACTATTCTAGACATAACTTGTTGTAGCTTTAAATGCGTTAATTGAATCATGTCAGCAAAACCTATACATTTGCTAACTAAAGATTCTATACGACCTTTATATATTCTAGGTGCACAGATATTATAGTTCATTCTAACCTTAGTAGTATCAGCCATAGGTCTAGACATATTCTTAGCTAGCTCCCATTTCAACATAGTGTCAGTACCTAAAACTTTAGCACCACTGTATAATACTTCTATAGATCTTGATACTTTTTCAAAACTATCATTTTCTGGAGGATTAAACGTGTCATCTTTTTCTAAAGCTTTTTGTAAACCTTGATCTGTGTTTTTTATTTTAAATACTTGATTAGAGTAAGTCTTGTAATCAAAGTATAATACTTGAACAGTATTTTCATCGTATTGTCCCCATCCTGTAACATAAGATCTGTTACCAGGCGTTGCTTGTATTCTTTTTAATTCTTCTTCAGTTATGTCTGGAAACTCTTTTTTAAGCTCTGGTATAGTTATAGCTTTTATTTCACCTACATAATATATATCCTCAAAGTTAGGGTCTTCAGTGTATGAATAAACCATATACGCTGGATCTACGTAATCAACGGTAATACCTTCTGCTGTATTAAAGTTTGTTTTAGCAGCGCCAATACCAAGAACAGTTAAGTCCATGTTTATTCTACGCTTAGTTAAATCATATTTATTTTGAGCAAGCACAGATGATATAGCTTCTTCTTCTGCTATTTCAATTGACTGCTTATAACTTAACTGCATGTGCAGTTCTAGTTCTTCATCAGTTTCTGGTAAAGTATCTGGGTTTGGACTTTGATATAAATCAATACCTAAAGTTCCTTTTAATTCTTCTAAGAATTCTTTAGCTATCATATCCTCTTGTAACTTAGAGGCATATTCAGTTCTTTTCTTTATAGATTCTGGATCTTGAGCATAAGCTTTTATATCATAGCTCTTATTAGATATACCGTTTACAACTATATCTACAAACTTAGATAATATAGGAACTGGCTTCCAGTCTAAATTTAAATAAGACAAATCACCGTTAATAGATAATTCATCTTTATATTTCTGTATACTCTGCTCACCTCGAGCGTATAATCTTAATTCGTGGAATTGATTCCAATTAGTTAAATACCTGTTACCAGAAGTTCTGCCTTGACGAAACCACTCATATTCAATAGCCATTGCCACCTGACTTCCGTATTCTACGCTAGCTTTTTCAGCATCACTCACTACTTGACTAGGGAAAGCACTATTGGTGTTAGTATATATATTCATTAACTTAAAATTTTTGATGTAGTTCCTTTGTTATCGTATTTTTTTATACCTAAATTAACTGGTTTTAATTCAAGTTTATTAGATGGCGCGTATCTGTGCTTGTTGCAAGCCATTAAAGCTAAGCCAGAACTAATTGAAGCATCATGTGTTGTTCTATTGTTTATGTCAAATTGCGACCAGTCTTCTAGTGTTCTTTGAAAATAAACATCACCATAACCTGTTTCTTTTAAACCTACAAATGTTTCTATGTATGTTTCAATAGCAGAAGCATGTGCTTGTTTTATATCTTCACTTGAGTTAGGTATTCCACCTATTTCTCTTTCTGTTACAGATAGTTTGTTTCTTTTTCTATCAGGTCTATTCATGGCAAAACCTCTATAACCTCTTCTTTTAAAATAATATAATAATCTTGGTTTGTTGTTTTCCGCTAGTATTGGCATGCCGTAAAACACACAAGCCATAAGTACATCTTCAAAAAATATTTCAGCAGTTTGTGGTCTAGCTATGTATTCTAAGAAAAAATGATTTGGTGGAACTTGCTCCATGCTGAATTTAGTTAAACCATGTAAAGATCCATTAGAACCTCTTTTATCAACCGTACCTGATATGTCATATGGATCACAACCAAACGCTCCACAGTGTTCATTACCTGGGTAATTAACTCCGTTTCTTATATATCTTTTATTTTGTAAACCTACATCAGGAACCCATGTAACATAGAATCTTCCGTTTTTGTTTGGTACAAATATAACTCTAGTATCTTTTTGACCGTTTTCCCATTGAAAACTTCCTTGAGTTACTTGTTTAGAGTTTTTAGTATCTTCGTTATAATCTATTTGTTCATATATTTTAGTTAGATTAAATAAAGATTGCTTAGACTCGTCTCTAAATGCGTGCTTAGTTGTACGTGGAAACTGTCTATAAAATTCATTTAATCCGTCTTGATCTTCTTTTAAACCCTCTACTTCATTATTCCAATATTCTATTACACCTTGTTTTATTTTTGTTCCGTGTGGATCTTCTACGTCTTTTTTTGGTGTATTGAATACAGGTAAGCCATAAGAATCAATGTATCCTTCGTAGTTCCATTCCATAGGTATGAACAAAGAATAGAGTCCTGAACGAGTCTGTCCATTGGCGTTTCTTTTTGTAACATCCGAATCATCGTATAGCTTTTTAAAATTTCTACCTCCTTTATCTAAAGCGTTTGATGTTGATCCCATCATACACTTACCAATTACTCTACTACCTAATCTAAGGGTGGTTTTCGTAACACGCCAGTTGTTGAGGATGTTGTTGGGTTTTTCCCATTTCCCGGATTCATCGTGGACGAGGAGTTTAAGCTTCTCCCCATCGTAGGCGTTGTCACCGGTGTTCTTCCAGTCGATGGTGGTGTCCAAACCGGTAATTTCTTGTATTTTTTCGTTGGCTTCAAGCTTTCTACGGGTAAATTTTGAGGCAGGGACTCTGTAGGCGAGCTCGGTCTTTGGCCTGTCCATACCGTCCTGGATCGGCTTGAAAAAGAAGGGATAGTTAACGGAAATAGGTACGACCTTATCTGTGAACATCTTTTTAGCATCGGCACCAGATTTGGACAATATGCCAAACCGTGAATCCGTTGATATTGTAGCAAGGTTGACCGATTCAGCTGAGGACATAAATGAAAATCCGCTTCGACGGTTTTTAAGATAACACATTCCATATGACCTGGTATCGGATTTGCATGCCTCCCAAAATATGTAGAATAATCTATTCGATTCCCTAAAGTCTGGTTGCCCAACGTCAATCTTACTCCACTGCAAGTACATATAGTAAGTGCCAGTAATGTAAGTAGGAATGCCTTTGCTATTGAACCAAAAGCCTTCTTCACGTCTTGTAAATTCTTCATCAATATAGTCATACCATTTTTCTTTAAAATCTAACGGGTATTCTTCCCAGTCAAATACAGATTTAATTTTGTTTAATTCTTTTGGGTATTCAGAATAAGTCCACTTATCATTTTCAAATTCAACTACATTAACTTTTTTAGGTAAAGCTATTTTTAAATTTTGTATTTCGTATATTTCTCCTATCTCACCTGTTTTACTTATAACGACAAGATCATGCTCCTCGTTATAGCCATATTCCCATTTCTTATACCTATTCATTCTGTTTAGAACTTTAGGTTTTACATGGTTTTTCAGTACTTTATATAAAGTTTGCTCGTACATTATTTAGATCTACCTTCTGCAAAACCTCTAAAAGACTTTTCTTCTTTTGCCTCTTTGGGTTTTTCATTTAACAAATCTTCCTCAGCTTCAATGCGATTAAGTATTTCAAAGCAATCAAATATTGCTAGCTTTTTAGTAGCTGCAGCATTCTTAAGTCTATCTGCTGATATGTCGTCATCAGAATCAACAATAGGCTCTTTTGCCACCTTTATTAATTCTTCAACAGCTATTTGACCAGCTAGGATTATACTCTTCTTCGTTTCCTTTGTGTTCATACTTAATTACAATATCATTTGATTTCATACAATATAAACGCTTACCTTCAATTAAAAATTCCCATTCACTATTAGGTGTATAACCTACCAGGTCGCCTGGGTTAATATTAAGCGCTTTTAAGAAGCTATTGCCGTATTTTAATATACCAATAAGGCTTTGCTCTTTTTCCAATGTTAAAGACTCTTTGTCTTTTATCGGTGTTATAAAACATCTGTCATTAAACGAATGCCAACCTGTTTTATTTTTATATAAATATATTTGGTCTGCAGCACAAAAATATAAGTTATCTTTAAACCAGGATCTGCTTTTTTTCTTATTGCCTTTCATGTCGTAAAATGTTCTAAACACATTTTGATGAATGACAATTGTATCACCTATTTTAATCCCTGTGCTAAAAGCCTTGGGTGTTTCTAAAACTCTGGCTAGTCTATTTACAAATTTAAAATCTTCTATACCTGTATTTACAATTAACTGTTTGTCGCCAACTTTAATTTTATTACTGTACTCGTCGCCTAGCGGTTCTACAATAAAGTCGTATATACTTTTCAATACTCCAAGTCATACTCAACGGAGATTGCCATGTTAGAATTGAACTTCTTCCATGGCATAACCTCGTTGTTTTTTTTAATGTGAATATTATAAGAACCATCAGACTCATTTAATAAAATATGCGATATTTCGTGTCCGCCATAAACTTGCTGACCAACCGAGTAATGCATTGCATCATTTTTATAATCAGAACCTATACTGATTTTTCTTATATTATTCTGCATCTTCTTTTTCGATATCAGTATAAGAACCGTCGGTTAAGTCAATATTTATTTGACCGTACTCTTCTTCAAGCTCTTTTTTAGTATCTTCGATTTCTTTAGATAACTCAGTTATTTGACCGTGAACATTTTGTTTTTGAACATCTAGTACCCCTAAAGTTCTTAAGCCTTCAGTTAACTTTCCTTGTTGCTCTTGAAGCAATTTTAATTGCTCTTCGGTTATCATTGCTTTTACCATTTCTTTTACTTTACTCATAATTTGATTTTATTTAATTGTTTATATTAATATAGTTACTTATATATTAGTTATTTACCGGATACTAAGTTAGTTGCTGTTGTAGCGTTAGATAAAACATAATCTGCAACAACAGGGAACCATTCACCTTGCGGCACATTTTTAAATATTATTGCCTGAGCAACTCCAGGTAATCCTTTGCCACTACTTCCTACAGCGCCTGCGGGTATTATTTGAAGATCTGCTCCAACGCTCGTACCTACATATATAACGGCTCCTTGTAAAGATGCCGCAGCTGTTATTGCATTTGCAGCAACAGGCGTAACCGTCGCTATGTCATTTGTTATAAAGTCAGGTTGATTTGCGTATTGTCCCATTTTTTATTTATTACTTATTGATTTATACTTTTCAAAACCGCGTGAGCCAAAGTATGCTACATATACGGTTGTTAATAATTGCTTTAATAATTCTATCCATTCCTGCTCTACAGTAAAAGATATTTCGTGATGACTATCAACCCATATAAAAGCTATAGCCATAAACGATAAGAATATAAGCGCCATAGGGCGCGTATTTTTACTAAGCCACGAATCGGATGTCATATCTGCTTCCCAGCGTTTTGTTATTTGGTCTTCAGCCGTAGCGGCCGCTTTTTCAACTATAACTTGAATTTCTTTTTTAATCTGAAGTTTTTCTTCGTCTGTAGTTGTAAGCTTGTCAATAACGTCACCAACATCTTTGATAACGTTACCGCTTAGCCATTCCCAAATTTTTTTCATTATTTTTTATTAAAGCCTAAAGTTATCTTTTATCGCTGTAATAAGCCCTTTCTTTTTAATATCGGCTGTAAATTGATTATCTATACTTTGTTGATAGTTTTTAGCTCTTAAAGCTTGCTCATTAGAGCGCTTACTACCCTCTGAAAAAGAGTTAATCGCACGACTAAGCATTGTGCCGTCTTTGTTTTCATCTCCTTTTATAGTGTCTCCACCAAAAATACCAGATGTATTTTTTTTTGGAGATTTTTTCTTTTCTGTTGGATCGGTAAATTTAGTAGGAGATCCCGTCATTAAAGTTGCGGCATCTACGCCTCTACCTGTTTTAGGCATATTCATTCTGCCTGGTGCTTGTGTGTAAGCCATAATTTTAAGTTTTATTAATTTATTTGTTTTTTATTATTTTACTTTTTTATAAGCTTCAGCTTCCCAAGGCAAATTTTTTGCCCCTTCTTTCATATCAGCTCTTGAATATTTTTTACCTTTCCAGTAAACAAAATTATCGTCGTAATCTAAATCACCACGTTTCATTTGGTCTATATGAACCATTTCATGATTAATTACATCCTGACATTGGGAAGGATCTAAGTTTTTGTTTAATATTATAGTACCATTATTGTTAGCTTTGCCCATAACCCCGTCTTCCATATCTACATTGTAAATAGGAGTATTGTCTATTTTATACGGAGGGTTACTAAGTTTAAAAGCCATAGGTTATTTTTTGTAAGGAAACATTTTATTTAATGCTCCTTTTCTGGCTTCACAACCGCAAGGGAGGTTTAATCCCTTGCTCATTGTGTCAACCATTGTTTTGATTCCAGTAGCTTTAGTAAACTTCTCTATGCTGTCTCCTAAGCCTTGTGATCTCATAATTACGCTACTACTATATCAGTAATTTTTACGCCTGTACTGTTTTGTACAATTGCTAAAGGCCCTCCTGGGTTAGCAGTAACAGCTGAAATAAATTGATCAGCCCACTCTTTACCTTTTGCAGTAACTGTAAATAAATAACTTTTGCCTCCAGCAAAGACTACAAAGTTGTTAGCTGAAGCGTCTCCGTTTACTATTCCTTGATAAACAGAATCAACGCCTCCGATTATTACGTCTGAAAGTTGATTAGCAACGTTAATGTCCGCTGCTTTAATTTTAATGTAATTTGCCATTTTGTTTTTGTTTTTGTTAATGTTAATGTTAATGTTAATGTTAATGTTTATGTTTTGGCTGAGGTTTGTACAGTCCTCTCTGTTTTAATGTTTTTTTTCGTCGTATTTTAAATCGCCAGCTAATTTTGAAATGTGTTTTTCATCAGCCGTCATATTTTCATCGCTATGACCGTGTTTGTTATCGTATTTCACATCTTGTTTAAGATAATCCATATGCGCTTCGTCATCTCGTTTTGTAGCTCCCATATTAGAATCTGTAACTTTTGACCATTTTGCGTTTCCGCTATATTCTCCGTAATGTCCTTTATGCATAATTT
>Ga0208134_1001444_pt1 | contig 13608 bp, 5 predicted proteins | sample VirMetDEL_Mar_31_FD_184515 | JGI IMG/M metagenome (GOLD analysis project Ga0208134, IMG submission 184515) | Aqueous microbial communities from the Delaware River and Bay under freshwater to marine salinity gradient to study organic matter... | ecosystem: Environmental > Aquatic > Marine >... | reverse complement strand
TACTCAAGGACAAAATCAAGTGTCTATAAACGCTAGCGCTATATCTATAGCTCCTTCTAGTTCTGTTGCGAAATTATCAGTGCAAAATTTTGGTAAGCACAACGGAGGCGATCCTCCTGTAGAAGTCGTTATAGCTCACAGTGAAAAGTTGATTGGAGATTTACACAATGATGTTAACTTAGTTATTGAAGCTCTTGAGGCTAACGATTGCGAGGACGAAGAAGGTTGTAGAGTTAGTAAGTTTCATTGTGCTAGCCCACCGCTAGGATTAGGTCAATCTTACTATCCAGATCCTAACTCTCCGACAGGGTACAGCAGCTGTCAAGACTGTACGCCTGTAGAGCCTAAAGACGAGTGTGATCCACCCTGTACAGACGGACAACCTTATTATTTAGACCCTACCTCTTCTACTGGTTACAGAAGCTGTTTGGATTGCCTGCCGGTTAGTCCTGTTGATGATGGTGACGATGGTATAAACGTGCATGGTGACATTATAGATATAAATCCTATTAACGATGATACTGTATTTAGCGGAACAATATACCAACCACAAACACTGACGTACAACGAACAAGTAAAAGGTTGGACTAGTTTTAAAACTTTCTATCCCGAAAATGCATTAAGTATAAACAACCATTACTATACTTATTCAGGTGGAGAAATGTGGCAGCATCACTTAAACCCTAGAAGAAACAACTTCTATGGCACTGACGCTAACTCTACTGTAGACTTAATATTTAACGATGCTCCTAGTTCTGTTAAAGGTTTTCAAACAGTGAAGTATGAAGGTACACAGTCTAGAGTTCTTAAGTTTGCAGAGGTAACAAGAGGAGGGATAACGTATACTGATAAAGAATACTATAACTTAACAGCTAAACCAGGTTGGTACGTTAGTCATATTGAAACAGACTTACAGACTGGAAAAATTCCTGAGTTTATAAACAAAGAAGGCAAGTGGTTTAATGCTATAAAAGGAGATTGCACAGAGTTAGAAAACGTAGACGAAAGAGAGTTTTCTGTTCAAGGTGTTGGCTTTGGAACACTTACTCACAGTGATCCTGACTCTAAAGCTCCAGAGCCTGTAACTATAGAAATACAAATAAAAGATAGTAGTTCTGATATAGACGGAACCGCTTGGGATTAAATAAAATATTATGCCATTAACAAATGCGACAATAAATGCGGTTACACTGAGTGGAGAAGAAGGAACTTCGCAGTCAGCTGGAATAGCATACTTAACTATAACGGCTGACAACGGTTATTACATAGCTCAAGACGCTCTTAGAATTGGGCTTGCAAGTCAAACAGCTCCAAATGAGTGGACAGGTGGAAACGTCACGCCAGGTATTAACAAGGTAGTTTTTATATATCCAGGGTTAGAAAACAGTCAGGTAACAGCTGAAGTTTATTACGACCTGTTTATGTGGGATAACGCTACAGATTTATATATAGATATAGACGGGTTAGTTAGAGCTGAAGACCCTAAAGATAACAATGGTGGTGATCCTTGTAAAGGTTGGAGTAATTATTTTGATAGCAATGTATATCAGCAAAATATAAACATAACACATGCTACCAATGGATTAAACAACGGTAGCTTAATAGTTAGTTCTTTAAACAATGTTCCTGGTAAGTGCAAAGGGTACGAGGAAGGTCAGGTTACACCTAGCGGAGCTATATCTAGTGGTTTACAAAACACTATAGCAATACTTCATTATGGAACCTACGGACAATGGCAAGACGCGGGGCTTGGCTACCAAACAGGAGACTCGGTTCAAGGAGCCGGCGTGAGTATTTTAGGAACACAATCAACGTATTCATTTTTATACCCTGGACAATACACTTTAGAATATAGAGACACATCCTGCCACGGCACCCCCAACAACTGTGATAACTTCTCTGTACCTATAGTTATAGAAGACAACTCTCCAGTAGACAACTCAATAGATGACTTTTCTTTTGGCGAAACAGCTTTAATAGAACCGAACATCTTGCCAACAGCGCAGGTTAGATCAGTTACAATTCAACATGGTCGTAACGCTAGCTTTGAGCTTGAAGCGTTTGATCTAGGTACAGGTCACTGGTATGATTTTGATTCAAACTCTTTCAGCGTAAGCAGAACAAGCGTTATTGTTGACGAGCCGGGTACAAGGTCTACTTCGTATCAAATGAATTTTCCCACGGTATCAGAAACGGCTAGATACCACATGTTTGTAACTCCTTTGAAAAACTCTAAAATAAATCTTAATAGAGTGCCAACTGTTAACAATAGAAAGTTTATTAACCAAAGAGTAAACAACACTGTAACGTTGAGCTTAAGCTCTACAGATAATTCCTCTAACTGGGGTAGTTTCACAACTAAAACATTAACAGGTAAGCCACACAGTATTCCTAAAGCAAAGGTTAAAAGCCAAAAAAGCGTTGGGTATAAAACAGTCCCTCAAGGAGCTCATGTAAACGTAGAGTTTAGTATAACCGCGGCCTTTTCAAGCGGTGGTGGTAAAAGTAGCGTAACTGTAGATGGGCCGCCTGCGTATCTGTCTGCTCCAAGAATAGAAGACACGATAGTTTCTTATGATACTGAAAAAGCTACAAACAAAGAAGATGACGGTAAAGAGATGTATGTAACAAACAAAGTTTCCATATCGTCAACAACCGCTACATATTCTAGCAACACGCTAACAGTAACAGGAAGAATGTCTGTAGAACAGTTTGGTTCTACTAGTGAAACTTTTTATATAGATATAGATAACTTTGTAACACTATCATAATGCTAGCATTTACTTTAACAATAAACTTTGAATATCCAATACAAGACTCAGTATCAGTTGGTGATACAGCATACTACGTTTACACACATGGCGTTGGGGGTTTTAATATAAACGAAGCAGACATAGTTGAAATAGGCGAAATAGTATCTATTAATAGGAACGAGCCCTATAGCATGGTTTGCTCTACCGACCTGCATGCTGATGAGCTAGAGATAGGTTGTGGTGAGGGTAGAAAAGATAGAGATAAAGAAGAAGGCGATAGAGATTGTGGGGATCCTTTTATATTGTTTAGTAAAAACAACTGTCAAGAGTTAAAGTCAGTGCTTGGTTATTACTCACTATTTAGGTTTGTAAACACATCTAAAGACAAGGCCGAGCTGTTTAACGTTACTGTAGACGCTTACGAAAGCAGTAAATAAAGTGCTTGAAATGTAACTATACTTATATAGTTAATTTAATTAAATGAAAAAGAATAATCTAAGTACGATACCAGGCTTTGAAGTAGGTAAGAATTTTGAAGAGTCTGTTGTTAAACTAGAGAACGATCTAAAGTCTATGGCTGACGGTGATAGTATTATTGCAGGTACAGACGAAGATCCCATAGTTACCGATAGTGAGAAAGTACCTATTAGGAGTTTCTTTATGGACGGGGTTTACGTTAGAGAGATGACCATGTATCAAGGAACAGCAGTTATAGGAGCAATTCACAAACACTTACACATGTGCTTCTTGTTAGAAGGACGCTTATCAGTAGCTAGCTCTAGTGGGGTAAGAGATTATGTAGCGCCATGTTATATAATTGCTGAACCAGGAGAGAAAAGAGTTTTATATGCTCATGAAGATTCATTATGGTACAACACCCATAAGAATCCAGATAACATTGAAGATGTAAAGCTATTAGAAAAAGATATAGTAGCAGTTAGCTACGAAGAGTATAAGGAATATATTAAAGATAAATAGATGAGTTTTTTAGTAGTAGCAGCAGTTGGTGTAGGAATCGGCGCTGCAAAAGCAATATCAGGAGGCGTTCAAAAGAAGAAGGCCAAAGCCGCAGCAGCTGAAGCTCAAGCAGAGCTAGACGCTCAGAAGAAAGCTTTTGCTCAATTAGATACTTCAAACCCTTACGCAAACATGGAAAACACTATGGAAGATCTTACGGTCAACCAAGAGGAAGCTCAGTTTGTTAAGGAGCAGCAAATGCAACAGCAAGCAAACATATTACAAGATTTAAGAGGTGCGGCCGGTGGCTCTGGTATAGCAGCATTAGCTCAATCACTAGCTAATCAAGGTTCTAAAAACGCTAGAACAGCAGCTGTATCAATAGGTAAACAAGAAGCGGCTAATCAAAAAGCTGAAAGAAGCATGGCCGCGAAATTACAAGGTCAAGAAAGAGAAGGTGAGATCATGTCTAGAAACATGGAAGCTAGTAAGGTAGAAGGTTTAATGGGTATGGCTGGCCAAGAATTAGCTGCTCAAAGAAAAGCTGTAGCCGCTGCTGATGATAAGATGTGGAAAGGAATATCAAGTGCTGGTAGCGCGTTGGCTGGCGGCGTATCAAACGCTGGCGGATTTAGCAACATGCTGGGTGGAGCAGGTGGAGCTGGAGGTGGTGTTGGAGGATTTGATATTTCCAACATGCAAATGATTGGTGATCCTTTGCCACAGGCATTAGGTGAGTTCCAATCTCCAGCGTCAGGACAGTTTGATTTTACAGATAACTTTGGTCAAGGCTACGGTCCTCAACCAACTAACTACGTAATGGCACAATAATATGGCAATAAAAAAGAAAGGCGGAGTAGACTATGGTTTAAGTTCTACCACAATGAATATATTAGGTGAAGCTGCTAAAGCTGAGGCTGGTGTTGGTCAATATGCTAGTAAAGGATTTGACAACTTTTTAGATACAGCTGGAGAGTATGCTGGCAAAAAAATGGATGAGGCTGCTCAAGAGAAGAAAGCTGTAGAAGACAAGTTTAACAAAGCGGCTGAAGAAGCTCTCGCTATAGGAGGCTCGTTAACACCTAATTATTTTGATAGTTATTACGATGATGTACAAGGCTTGAGAGAACAATACTTAAACGCGACCAATGATAAAGATAGAGCGGCAGTAATGAATCAAATGAACCAAATGGTTGCTCAGACTCAAACAATGAAAGAGCAGAGAAACTCTATGGTTGATAGCCAGTCTAAAAACTTGATTAGCGACGCCATGACCGGCCAACAAAAAGAAATATTTACTCAGTGGTTAGAGGGTAAAACTAAAGTAAGAAGAACAGAAGACGGAACACTTAAGCACATGGTAGCATTGTCTGATGGAAGACAGTTTGAGCTTAGTGACGATGAAATATCTGGTATGCAAGTTTTAAAAGCCTCTGAGTTTCAAAAAGGTTTTGGAGATTTAATGACTAGTACCGAAGCGCTTGCTCAAGCAGGAGGGTTTTTTGATGTTGACAAGACTAGAAGACAGATAAAGACTAGCATTAGAGACGAAGACCTACCGTCGTTGATCAACGATGTTAGTGACGTGACGGGTTCTAAATTTAAAGATGATATAGCTGCTGGATTTGAGGGCTTAAACTACATGCAGTTAGGTCAGATGATGGGTGACGTTTTTGAACCAGAAGAAGGTGAAACGTTTTGGTATGAAAACATATCTGCAGAAGATCAAGCTTTACTATCTGACGCTTTAACAAATCCTAAAAGTGAACACTATAATGTAGATGTTACTAAAACAGCTTTAGAAAACTACTATGTTAAGCTAATCGAACAACAATACCCAAAGTACAAAGAAGGCGCTGAAGCTGCGGGCCAATACAAAAGCAAACAGCAAGGTTATCAATCAGCTGTTAAAGATGTAGCTGAGTTACAAAAAAAGAAAGAGCTAGGTTACGGTGGCACAGATATGTCAGCTGAAGATTATCTTAACGAATAATAATTATGACAGAAGAAAAAATCAAAGAGGTTGTACAAAAGATGATTGACAACAATGAGCCTCCTGAAAAAATAAGGGAGTTTGTTAAGCTTGCAAAATCTAAAATGCAAACGTCAAAGGAAGTCGAAACACAGGCGGATGCCCCTGTGACGGAAAACAATACGGCATCCGTTTCGGACGATGGTTCATCGGCGTCACAAGATCAAAATGAAAATGTGCCATTCTCTTTAAAAAGGCCGGAGGCTGAAGATACTGAAACAGAGCAAGTCTCACTTAAAATTCCGTTCGCTGATCTTGAAAAAACTAAACAAGTAGAAAAGACTAACTCTTACAGTGCTTACTTAGATAATGCAAAGGTAACCGAGGTCGATCAAACTAAAATATCTAACACTAGAGCTGAACAAGCGGATAAGCTAGAACAAGTAAGAGTAGCTTTAGATTTACCTGAAGATTATACTGAAAAACAAGTGGCAGACGCTTATCAAAGTGTTTTAGATGAAGATGATTTAGTGTCTCAATCTGACTATAGAGCTCCACAGCAACATTTAGATGTTATAAAAAAGCTTCAAGACATTGGAGCTTGGGGTGTGCTTGGCTATGAAGGATCGAGCTTTTACAAAGAGTATGATAAAAACATTAAAGATGACGTTGCTATTAGGGAAACAGCTAGAAATAGTTATTTTCAAAACGCATCCTTAAGTGCGTATATGGCTAGTAAAGATATTAGTTTAGCTGGCTTAACGCAAAAAGAAAAAGAAAATAAGTCGGCAGAGATTTTAAATTCAGCCGAGTACAAAGAGTTTGCTAGTACCTACAATCTTACTGAAGAGCAAATTCAAAAACAAAACAAACAAGTCAACAGTTCTTTTATAGAAACAAAATCAGACGAACTTTTAGAAGATAGAATATTTGAAGATATTAATGATAACATAAACGAAAAAACTGGATCCGACTGGGGTGGCGCACAGTTTTTGTTTGATTATTTCGAGACAGGTAAAAATCTTTATGGCGGCGATACAGAAAGGCAAAGAGAAAGAAAAAGTCTAGAAAAAAAAGCTAAGGAAGATTACGATAACTTAAACAAGTCTATAAGAGAAAGCACGTCAGAAGTAGTTGCTATAGAAAAAGACATGGTAACCTCGTACGCGGCGCTAACTAGTTTGATGAGTGAAATTGACGAGCAAGAGGGTAAAGAGTTTACTACACAGCAGCAGGTTGACGAGTATAACGAAAAAGTTAAGCAGTACAACGACATACATGCTTCGGTAAAAGTTTCTGAGGCTAGATACAACAAAGTGCTTAACAACATTGAACCTTTAAGTGAGGAAGCTGGAGAGCTAGAAACCTACTTGAAAGCTGTAACAAGAGACCCTAACTTCATAACAGCTCTTTACGGTCAAACAGCTAACGCAACTATAGACTTAGCTCAAGGCGTTAGTGGGGTTTTTGATATGATATATCAACTACCTTCAGAACTATCTAAAGAGCTAAAAGATCCTGTTGCTAAAGGCTTTGCTACGACTAAAGCTCCAAGAACTACAAGTCTTGGAAAGTTAAATAAAAAAATAGACAACTGGCAAGAAGAAAATATTACTAGCCAACTAAGAAAACCTGTTAAGTTCGATGATATAGAGAACCCTTACGATGCGGTAGAGTTTGGTGCTAATTTGTTTGCTGGGCAAGCTCCACAGCTGGCTATGATGACTGTTACAGGTGGTGCTTCGCTATATGTAATGGGAGCTAGTGCTGCTGGTAATAAGTTTTATGAAATGAACGAGCAAAAAGACTTGTTCTATAAAACCGGAGGTTTGTATGGTCAAGACCACAACTTTTCTACTATGGCTTTAAACTCTTCTTTTTCAGGAACAGTAGAGGCATTAAGTGAAAAAATAACTTTAGGGTCTATTAATAAAACAAAAAGAATACTAGGTGGAATTACAAAAGAAACTACAGCAAAAGGTTATGGTAGCTATCTAACAAAAAATGTTTTCACTAGAAAGAACATAGGAAATACTCTCAAAGAAACTACTGGAGAAGGTTTGAGCGAGGTAGCGGCTACTATGGGTAGCAATTTTGCTGATATACTTAGCGGTGATAAAGAAAAAAATATTTACGACGGAGGCTTAGAAAGCTTTGTTAGTGGAAAAGTTATTAGCGCTGGTATACAGAGTCCTAGATTATTTTCTGCTATGTCCGCTCCTTTTAAAAGCGAACAAACAAACATAACAACCTCTGTTATAGCTAACAGGCTTAATGCTATTTCTGCAGAGATGGTTAAGCTTCCAGAAGCTTTTGAAGGAGCAGAGTTAGATGCTAAGCGTAAAGAATTAGAAGATGAGTATGCTTCTTTAGTAGTTGAGGCAAACAATACTATCGAACAAGATATTAAAAGAGTAGATGTATTAAAAGACTCTGAGAAAGCAGAGCTTATAAATATAGAAAGAGCTAATCAGAAAATAAGATCAAAAGCTCAGAAAATAAACTCTAGTGACAACCTTACACCTGAGCAGAAAGCAGCTGAAATAGATAAGCTGCAAAAACAATATTCAGAAGGTAGTAAAAAGAAACAATCTATACTAGACAAGTATCCACAAAACGTAGTAGACGCTAAATACAAGCAGGAAGTAGAAGCTATAAAAGCTTACGAAAAGCAAGTTAAAGAAAGAGGCGTTGTTGAAATAGATGTTGTTGAAAGAACTCAACAAGAGTTTGAAGATATGATTGCTCAAGATCAAACCGGTGATCAGCTTAAAAGCAAAGCAGAGCTTGAAGACTTTACGATGGAAGCTGGTGGAATAGCTATTGCAATGCAGGAGATTATAGATAATCCAAATTCAACAGAGGCAGAAAAGCAAGAAGCTAGAGAAGCTTTAGAATTTCAAAGCGATCAAACTATGGCTGGTGTTAGCATGCTAGACTTTATAGCTGGTAATGCTCGTAACTATGGGGCTATGGCACCTAGGTTTGATGATAAAGGAAATCTTGTCGGCTTGCAAATGAACATAAACAAAACTACAGCTTTAACTGATGGTGAGTTTAACGTTCCTTCCCATGAGTTTGTACACGCTGCTTTTTATAATACATTAAAAGCTGATTCTATCGCTCAAGAAAAAATGGGTAATGTTGTTGATGATATTATAGATACTGGTGGTATTGAGTTTTTACCTGGTCAAAAAGAAGCTTTTGACAAGAAAATAAACATGTACGACGGTAATGTTAAAGGCGAAGAAAAGCTAGCGTTTCTAACTGAATTTGTTAGAAGCAACAAAGCTGCAATAAAAGAGTCTGGTCTTCAAAAAATAAAAGGTATGTTTAGACGCTTTGCTCAAAGCTATTTGGGTAGAGATATTAAGCTAGACACGAATCAAGATGTTTTAAACTTCATAAAAGATTACGACGTTTCAGTAAAAAACAATAAGCCTAATCCAGCCATCATAAAGATGTTGGAAAAAGGAGCTAATGGTAAGTTGTTTGAAGATGCTAGAACACCACAGGAGAGAAAAAACCAGATGATGTACTCTAAAGCTTTGGATGCTAATCTGAAAAATAATCCTGACTTAAAGTACACGTTTGATAAGCGCGTGCAAGATCTTGATGGCACTAAAAAATATGAAACTCAAGAAGACTTTTCTGTTAGTCCAGATTTTACAGAAGCTTACCTTGAAATTGTAGAAGGTAGAGCACTAGACGCTTTAATACAGCAGGGTATGACGGCCAAAGGTTTACCGCCTGAAGCTTTACGTGAGTTTACTAGAAAAGTAAAAGAAGAGTTGGGTAGAAGATTTTTGACTAATTACAGCTTAGATAAAAACGATAGCTTGTTTGGATGGCTAACTGGTATATCTGGAGGTGCTGGCATGTCGATTATATACAGAGCCAAAGGTGATGTAATGAACCAATACAAGGCAGAGCAAAAAGCCGATACTGTTTCTACAGACGCTCCAATCGGAGAGTCTGGAACTCTTGGTGATGTTATAGCTGATGACAGTTCTGCACTGGACTTCTTAGAGGATCAAGACCTAAGTATTGGTAGAAAGAAAGCTGTACAAGAAATGGTTAATGAGCTTATAGCTAAAGACGAACTAAAGCTATCTCAAGACGCTAAAGACGCTATATCTGATGTTGTATCTGAGGCTAGCATACCTTTAGATGGATTAACATACAAAGGTCTTAAGAAGCTCATGGTTGAGTCAATGAAGGTAGACAAAAATGGTAAGTTAAAACCACCTACAAAAGAGTCTGATGTAGTACCCGTGGGCGCGTTGTATAATGTACTGGAAATAACAGGTGCTGAGTTTGGTGTTTCACCAGCTAGAGTATTGGCTAATCAAGATTTAGATGCTGATCAACGTAAAGCTGCTCAAGAAAAAATACTAGACTTGTCTATAAATCAAGACGGAAGCTTTAACGATATACTGTTTCAACTACTACCAGAGGGCGAGACAAGAAGCGGTGAAGCTACAGGTGTTGCTAACACTAAGCTTGGAGATTTTTATACAACTGGAAAAAGAATAAAAGTATCCGAAGGCGCGTCTAAAGCTTTAGGTCAAAAGAAAGAGCAAAAGAAAAAAACTAGAGTTACTAAAAAAGATTTTTTAGATAAGTTTGGTATTAATGAAGACGGCACGTTTAGAGCTGGTACTAGCGCTGATGGTGCTATAAGAGCTCTAGTAGTTCAAATGGCTCAGCTAGCTGCCAATCAAGAGGTGAGATTAAACGCTTTAGGTAACGGCACCGCTACAGAAGCTATAGCTGCAAAACTTGGTGATGGTAAATCTGAGTTAGTATTTTCAAAAGCAAAACCAGAACAAGATATTGTTGCTGAAAGTTGGCCTGAATTAGTTATGGAGGTTGCTGGTGCAAGATCAGATGTTGAAATAGAAATAGCTGTAGACAGCGTTTATGGAGATAGCCTTAGTAGTAGACAAAGAAAATCTGTAGTAAATCAAATTACAAAAGATGTAAACAAGTTTGTAGAAACTAACGAAAAATTTAAAGGTAAACTAGAACAAACAGACTTGCAAAGTGAAACAGACTTTGTATTAAATCAATGGCAAGACAGACAGTGGCAGCAAGGTATAAACTACGCGTTAAAAGGTTTACCTAATATACCTGATGGTTTTAAAGCTGGTAATGTAGCAACTGATATTGAAGGCGCTACAAAAGCTAGAGGTAACTTAAAAGTAGCTGCTAGAAGTATCATGGATAAGTTTGGTGTTGCTGAAGGATTAAGACTTACTATAGCTCATTTACAACCTGCTTTTGCTGGTGCTGGTAAAATAGGTACAGGTGCTTTAACGATAGATAAACCAGGTGGTAATGTTATAGTAAATCCAAACCCAACTAGAGGGCCTGAAAACAGGATGCAAGTTGTTGAAAGTAAAGAAGACTTTGACGCTTTAATAGAGCAAGCTTTACCACCAGGATACTCGTATAAAAAAACTGGTAAATCTACTTATACAGTAACAAGTCCAGACGGTAGCACACAGAATATTGAAACGGCTTTACACGGCGAAGACTCAGCGTCTTTCTTAAAAGATAAAGATTATGAGGGAAGAAAGAAGACGTCTCAAGAAGCTAGAGATATTGTAGAGCTATTAACAACAGAAGCTTACAATAGAGTACAATCAAACGACTCTTTTAACGAACAAGACTTTGGTTTTTTAATTATGACGCTAGGCTCAAGCATGAAAGCTCCAATAAGAAGAGCGGCTAATGCTGAGTTTATACAAGACGGTGTTGAAGAGTTGTTTGCTAAAAGTCCTAAAAAAATAAATCAGTTAACGCAATATGAGCACATGAAGTCTAAAGAGCTTGTGTCTACTGAGATGATATTAGGTTTTAAAAATAATGGCAAGTTTGATAAGAGTGTGTTTGATGGTTATCATGTTCAAGTAATAACAAAAGAACATGACAAACTTATAAATAAAGCTGGCTTTATGACTAAGAGCACACCTGATGGTTCACCAAGAGCTTACAGCTTAAGTGTGTTAGAACAAATAATAGATGATCCTTCTAAACTACAATTTGTAAAACCAATGCGTAGTCTTGATCCTGCTAAACAAGGCAATGATGTAATGCTAGACGTCAGCACAAACTTTGTTAAAATAGCAGAAGCTTTAGCAGGTGGTAATATTCCAACAGCTAAACAAATGAGTTTGCTAGGCGCTGCGACATCTAGACTAGCGTTTTCAAAAGCTCCTAACCCTAGAGGTATGTCTGCTTTTGATTTTGATGAAACACTTATTATTGATGGTGATAACTTTATTATAGCTACAGATCCTGTTACTGGTAAAGAAACAAAAATAAGTTCAGGTGATTGGCCTTTAAAAGGTCCTGAACTAATGGATCAAGGTTATGACTTTAACTTCGATGATTTTACAAATGTAAGAGGCGGTGTTGAGGGACCATTGTTTCAGAAGTTTAAAAATAGAATAGCTAAGTATGGCCCAGAAAATAACTACATACTAACAGCTAGACCTGCTGAAGCTGCAGTGGCAATACATGGTTGGTTAAAAAGCAAAGGTATAAATATACCTTTAGAAAACATAACTGGATTAGGTAATAGCACTGGAGCTGCTAAGGCAGAGTGGATGCTTAGAAAGTTTGAAGAAGGTTACAATGATATGTATTTTGTTGATGACGCTTTGCCAAACGTTGAGGCTGTAGCAAACGTTATTGACCAGCTAGACATTAAAGGTAAGTCTGTTCAAGCTAAACTAAACTTTAGCAAAGAAAATCCTAGACCCATAGACGATATGCTTGAAAGAAATAAAGGCGTATCTGCAGACGAAACCTTCAATAGAGTTAAAGCTAGAAACAAAGGTAAACAAAACAGAAAAAGACAACTGTTTATTCCACCTAGCGCAGATGACTTTGAAGGCTTAATGTATTACAACTATGGCAAGGGCAAGCAAGGTGATGCTGACGCTAAATTTTTTAAAGAAAAGTTTTACGATCCGTTTAATAGAGCTGATAGACAGCTAGACATGTATAAACAAAAGCTGAGAGAAGACGCTAAGAAAGTTTCAAAAGCTTTGCCTGACGTATCTAAAAACTTAACTAAAGAGTTTGAAAATACTGGCTACACTAACGAGCAGGCTATGCGCATATATCTGTACGATAAAAACGGGCACAGCGTACCCGGTATATCTGAAACAGATCAAAAAAGAATAGCTGGTCAAGTAGCTAAAAATAGAGACATGGTATTATTTGCTGGAGCTATTGAAGCTGCAGTAGGTGTAGACGGTTATTTAAAGCCAGAGATTGGTTGGAACGGTAGTTCATTTAACGGTGATATATCTGACGCTGCTAAAATAAAGCGAGCTGAGTATATAGCTGAGTGGCAAGAAAATGTTGACAATTACTTTACAGAAGATATGTTGAATAAGCTTGAGGCTATTCACGGCTCCGGTTATAGAAGCGCTCTTGAAGACACGTTGGCTAGAATGAAGTCTGGTACTAATAGACCTACGATAAGAAACAAAACTGTTAATGCTTTCTTAGACTGGCTAAACGGATCTGTTGGTGCTATAATGTTCTTTAACGCTAGGTCAGCAGTGCTACAAACCTTGTCTACTGTTAACTTTATAAACTTCGAAGACAATAATATATTTGCAGCTGCTAAAGCTTTTGGAAATCAAAAGCAATACTGGAAAGATTTTTCAATGTTGTTTAACTCTCCTATGCTAAAGCAAAGACGTGGAGGATTACAGTCTGACTTAAACGCTTCAGAGCTTCAAAGGCTAGCAGAAAAAGGTGGAGTTAGAGCTGTTATCGGTAGACTACTTGAGCTTGGTTTTGCACCTACTCAAATTGCAGATAGCTTTGCTATATCAGCCGGTGGATCTACGTTTTACAGGAATAGAGTTAATAAGTATGTTAAAGAAGGTATGAATCAAAAGC
>Ga0208134_1001436_pt1 | contig 13657 bp, 21 predicted proteins | sample VirMetDEL_Mar_31_FD_184515 | JGI IMG/M metagenome (GOLD analysis project Ga0208134, IMG submission 184515) | Aqueous microbial communities from the Delaware River and Bay under freshwater to marine salinity gradient to study organic matter... | ecosystem: Environmental > Aquatic > Marine >... | reverse complement strand
CTTATATATGCAACTTTATCTGCATCTTTATTGTCACTAAACGCTTTGTTTCCTAGTGCTTTACACCAGATTTTCCAATAACTACTCACTTCTTTTTTCTGCATTGATTATCTACGTCCATTTTCTTTTGTAAGAAGTATCTCCATCTGCATATCTGTGATTAATTTCGCTGTGATGTTGTTCATCTGCTCTTACTTTCTTAATTAGATCACTTAACTTTGCATCTGGCTTCATTTTATAATAATCTATTGCTAATTGCGGTGCTGGAACATTTTCTACTTCACCTCGTTCTACAATATCCAAGTAATCCGTATAACTTTTTACTGCTTCTTCTTCAAAGTAACCAATCATCCTGTGTGCTGTCTTATAACTTACTATATACAGAATTATATAAAATATCATAAAAATTAATTGTGCAGACAAAACCAATAGTCTTTCAAATATATTAGGTTTAGCAATTGTAATAAAAAACATTAAATGCATTCGTTCATTTTCTGCTTCTGCTAACATTTCTCTAATGTCAGGCCCCCAACCAGTTTTCATTTTTCGCAGACTTTTAAAATGCAACCACATACCAGCAACCATGCCCGGCACCCCTGCTACAGTTTCTAACACTATTGCTCTATGTCCATAGCGTTTGGCAAAGAATGTGTCTGCCATGAAACGGAAAAACTTTGTCATTGACATTGCAAACCAATCTCTCATCACTTCTTTTTTCTGCATTGATTTTTTATATCCCATTCACCTAAAAGAACTCCAGCTGGTTTTACTACAACATTTCTGAAAACTCCCCAAAGTTTGATAAATTCTTTTTGGGCCTCTGTTTTTTCTTTGTTGTTATTTTTTTTCAAATCGTTTTTCCATTATACACACATATATAAGTATAATTGGCAGTACGCAAAGTATTAAACATAGAGATATAACTTTAAAAACTAAACTAATAATTGTTCTTATCATTTTTTTGATCTGTAATCTACGATTGCAGCTTTAATTGCATCTTCTGCAAGTACTGAACAATGAATTTTTACAGGAGGTAAGGCAAGTTCATTTGCAATTTGAGTATTCTTAATGACTGAAGCCTCATCTAAGGTTTTACCCTTAACCCACTCTGTTAACAAAGAACTAGATGCAATAGCACTACCACACCCATAAGTCTTAAATTTTGCATCAACAATAATACCAGATTCTACTTTTATTTGTAATTTCATTACATCACCACAAGCTGGAGCGCCAACCATTCCTGTGCCAATATTATCAACACTTGGGTCAAACTTACCCACATTTCGTGGATTTTCGTAGTGATCTAGCACCTTGTCGCTGTATGCCACTAAGTTCTACCTACTTGTTTAGTTAAAGTGTAATTTTCTGCAAAAACTTCAGCTTCTTCTTTTGAAGAGCAAGAACCAACAAGCATATCACCCCACAATACTTCAAACAATATACTATTGTTGGGCCCTTTAGAGCTTTTAACTTTTGCTACAGGGGTTGATTGCTCTCGTCCATATTCAGTTAACAGTTCCATTCAATATCTCCTTATTTACAACTTAGGTGCATCTGGGTTATTTTTAAATTCATCTGGGTCAACAAGTTGTGACCATTTAGATAATTTTTGACGTTTATCATCAATGCGGTCTTCTATTTCTGTGTGAGATATTACATCCCATTCTGCCATTAACATAATCATACACATAACATCGCCTATCTCACTTTTAAGATTAGCTATTTCCATAGTATCGCCATACAATTCATTTCTTCGTAGAAGTTTGGAACAAGCTTGTATTAACTCACCACATTCTTCCATTGTAATTACTAGAAGCTCTTGACGAGCATCTAGTTTATTCATATCTGTTGCCATTTTTACCTCAATCCTTAACTTTATACATCATACACTAATATTTGGTAGTTGTCAATGATTAAATTGGTTAAATATAAACAAAGCTAAACAAACCGAGAAAAATATCAATGCAGGAAATTCCATAATCACTCCACAAAAAAACTTCTATTTTTAATATGTTCTTCTTCAATCGACTCTTTAGATTGACCATAATATGCTACTGCATGGTGTTCGTCAATCATATTTTCATTGAGAATACTTCCATCTTTCATTTTAAACTTTCCAAGTATTCTACCATACTTACCCTTACCATCTTTACAAGTAATAAGTGTTTGGGTAGAACCTAGAGGCATATGAGATTGTACATACTCTTTTGCCATCAGTCCAAATTTCTTTTCTGTCAAATCTCTGGTTCTGGACTCTGGTGTGTCGATACCATAAAAGCGTATTCTTTGCTTATGAAGCCAACAACCAAAACCTAAGTCGATATCAACATCTGTTGTATCACCATCAATAACTTTAACTATCTTACATTTATATTCGTACATTTCTTTTCCTATTATACTGCAAAACTCTCACCGCAACCACATGATGCAATGACATTTGGATTTCTGACAATTAAAGATGATCCACCAAATTCTTCTACCCAATGAATTTCACAACCTTCAATGAAAGAATCAGCTAAGTTATCAACAACTAAAATGTCGTCAAACAAAGTACCATTTGTATCATCATCTACTAAATCCCATTTATATTGATAACCAGAGCAACCGCCACCTTCAATGGACACTCTAGCATATCGACCATGCAGACCTAATCCGATCATGGAATCTAAATATTGTTTTGCTTCTTCAGTTATACTGACCACAGTTCCCAACCTTTAGATGTGCATTTATACTTATTAGACCCAATTAATACAAAATCGTTTAAAGATGTGCTTCGACAAGTTTTTTTAGATCCTAAATAATTAACATCATCTCTAATATACCAAGCATCACTAATGCTATTAGTCAAGCGAAAGGCAAGTTCACACTTTTCTATGTCAGTTAATTTTTTATCAACATCAAGAGTTGCAACTGTTTGTGGTTCTGATTCAAATGCAGAGTGAATAACTGTAATAGTTTCCATAAAATTCTTTCCGTAAGTTTTTACCAGACTACTTAGCATCAAGCAGCCCCCCAATAACATGGTTGTACAGCCAAACATTTATATTCTTTATCCCACTTACCAATATTGATATCAGTATAATGTGATCTATGAAAATAATCAGTCATTGCATCATCATTATTGAAATATGATGGGCCTTGCATTGCATCTAACAACTGTTGTAGAAAGTCTAATGCATCTCCTGACCAATGTTTGTCCAGATGATACTCGTTAACTTCAGGCATAAAACCACCCATTTGAGTTGTATGCGTGGCGTCTTTTGCAAAGTCAATGTAACCTTCTTTGATGTTGACAACTAAAGTGCTGTAATTACGAACTGCAATGGTTGCTTTCACATTATATCTTTTAAGAACTGCTTTGATTGCAGGAGTTAACTCTTTTTTGTCTTCTTGACTAATGTAAGCCATAATTTAATCTCTCTCTTTTTTGATTTTGTATAACCATTATGACATACTAATCAACAAAAGTCAAGTCTTTTCGAGCTTTATTTTCGTTTTTTCTTCGATAATTCGTTTGCAACCCATTGTTTTCCTAATGGATTTGATATTTTTGCTAGTGCAAGCGATTTTATCTGTTTATATACAGGAGTCATTACATCTTCATCTGTATCATTGTTGTCTACTACGACAAAGTTTTGTCTGAAATACTGACTAAACTTACCAATATTGGACTGTACATCTTTCCAAGACTTAATTACAAGTGATTCTGGTACACTACGACTGCGTCTTTTATTTCTTTCAAGTGCAGTATCTAAAGATGTATTTACGAAAATCATATGAACATCGTAACCAAGTTGTTTTAACCTTGTTGCTTCATCTGAAATCTTCGCATAGTTTTTTCCTGTGCCGTCAATGATAAGACCAAGACGGCCTTCTACATAGTTTGATTTTTGTTTCTGAGTAATATTTTTTGCTTTAGCACGAACAGGGTCACGATCATATTTTTCTTCATCAGGCATTTTTAAGGACAAATTCGCATCTTTCAGATATTTCTCGAATGCTTTATCAGAGTTGACAATCTTTAGACCTAGACCGCCAGTAGTTTGTCTTACAACATAAGACTTACCACTGCCGGGCCCACCAGCAAGAAAGAATGCCTTTAATATATTAGGGTCGTATACGCCCTCTTGTAATTCGTTAAATGAAATCATTTTGTTCCTTTGTCCTTAATCCTGCTACCTAAGCGTAGTGTGTTTTCTTGTTCTGTATGTTTGGTTTTAATTTTTCTACAGTACTCAATAAATATTTATCCGTTTCTGAAATTAGTTCAACTCTCCTATCTCGATTTACAAAGTTTAATTTACGCATTTTTGATTTAGTTTTTTTCTGGGCCATTAAGCGCTCCTAATTAGATTGGGTTAAACATAACATATTTTATATGACTATAGACATCTCCTTTTAGTATGTAAGTTCTCTTATTGCACCTTCTTTGCCAAGAGGTTCTCCAGATTCCGAGCTTGGAGAATAACCTGTTGAAAATGAATCTTTTGCTGCTGTTAAATAAATTTCGTGTTTTTTAGTTGTTTGGTCAAAACTGTGTCTTAATGTAGTAATTAAATAAATACCAGTAAATTGTGGATCGTTTTTGTTTTTATGTGTTTTACCAGCTGTTGGAACTACAATGTTTATCATATCCCCTGCAGCAATTGTAGTGTTACCTGTTATTTTTAAACTAACACTCACACCAGCTCTCAATTCCATAAATTTTGCTTGTCTTTTTAATATTGATTCGTTAATTTTATCTGGTGTATAACGATATGATAAAGTTTCATTTGTGTGTTGTGTGTCATATACACCATCTGTATTTACTGGATGCAAATGTATTCTTGAATCAGAAAAATCTCCTACAGTGTTTCCTAAAGCATCAATTGAACCTGTTCCAAAAACTGGATTAGACTGTTCACCCTCAAGTCTAGGAAACTCGTTAAAATTATCAAAATGTTTGTATTCTTTAGACGAGTAAGTCTTATTATATATATTATATTCAATAGTTTTAGAACCCAACATTCCACCTTGAATGTTAGCTAACATATCATTATTTGAATTTACTTGAAAGTCTATTATTCTTAACATTTCTGTAAGTATTGATGCTTTTTTGCTTCCTTTCTCTAAGGGGCCTAGATCACTAGCAGAGTATGGGCCATGACTTGTACCTGTCATCATATGTTCTATAGTTTTAAAGTGAATGCCTTTAGTATTTTCAAAGAACATAAAATGAGGAGATTTATATTCTTTTGATATAGCTTCAGTTGCAAGAGTAGTTATAAATTTAAAAGGATGAACATTTGGTGAAACAACTTTTCTGATACCCTGAGTTGGTTCAACAAACACATTTTTGTTGGTGTTGATGTATCGTTCGTCTTTTAATACATTAACAACAATATTACTAATATCGTCTGTGTAACTTTTTGACACTCTGGTACGTTTATCTTTTAGTGCTTCTGGTGTAGTAAAACTAAGATTTATAAGTTGAGCATTAGAAGAAGCTTGGAACTTAGCAACTACTTTGTAAATACAAAATGTACTGTCAGTAAAGTCAATTTCTTGACCTTCTAAATTTGGTGTTGAAAGTTTCAATGACATAAATTCTTGACCAATGATTGGGCCATTAGCCGCGATGTTATGAACATCTAAAATGGTGATAGAACCAGATAGTGAAGTTGAAAATATACTTTCATATATGTCAATAGCTTGAACTGAGTTTTTTAAATCTAGAACACTACCAGAACTAGTTTTTATTAACAATTCTTTTACTTCATATTTTCCAGCATAATTAGTTGATGTAGTAACCGACATTAGATGGCTGATTCCTTAATTAAAGCTTCATGTTCTTCTACATATTGTTCTACATATTGAGGGTCTAACAATCTAATCTTTCTAAGTTCATTTTGTACAGACTGTTCATATTCTATATTAGTTACAATAGTTGAATTATTATAAAAGTCTAAGTCACCAGTGTATAATGCAGAGTTTGAATATACATTTATCTTGACACTAGTATCGCCTGATGTCTGTGCCTGTTCATAGTGGTGTGTACCATTAGGGTCATCATACTTATCATTCACATACTGTAAAAATTGACTAGTCGCCATAGGCCATTGATGATATCTGTCTGTGATGTTGTTCACTGACAATATTACCCAATGCAACTCTGGGTCATCATACATTTTATCTGCAAGAGCTTCTGGAGTTTCTCCATCTTTTACATCATAGGTATCAAATAACAATGTGTTTGCTTTTGCTTTCTCACGAATACCAGTTCGTCTAAGAATGTTTGTTACAACTTTAAAGTCACCTTGACCAGCTGAATCATATGGAATTTTAGGAAATTTATCAAAATACATATTAGAATCCTTGCTCTGCTTTTTCTCTGGTAACTAAATCTAATTCTTTAAAACTTAAAGTCATTGATGTTTCTACTGGAACTGCATCTGCGTGAGTCTTATATTTATCTCCACCATACTTAACATCCATATTTGTAAGTACACAAGTTCCTATTTTATTCAAATTCATATTTTCCTCACCAAGATGCATATATTGAATGTCAAATGTTGCAGGAGTTGTTAGTTGCATTGAAGCCGCATTTTTTATTTCTGGTAACATATACATTTTAAATGTCTTAACAATATTTTTTGCCATTTCAGCTTCTGCTGCACTTTTTGGCATCATTTTAAATTCGTATGAGAAATCCCTTTTAGGAATACCTTTAAATGCAAGTTCCATTCTAGGTGCTTTGATAAATCCTCTTTGCATTTCAAAGACTGCGTTTGAACCAGCAAAGCCGGGAATTAAATCAATTGCTGCCCCAGCTGCAGCAATTGAACCATCTCCTGCAGCACCAGCATTGTTTTTTAGACTAGAAATTACAGTGTCGACAACACCTTGACCAGCCATAATATCTTGAATTGCAGCTGCCCCTGCAGCTGAAGCTGTTCCTATTTCGGTATCTTGATAATCTGCACCATATTTTACATCAACACTTGGAGGCATGTACATACAGATAGATACTGGCATCCTTACAGTTGCTTTTCTTTTTATACTAAGAGAACTTTGTGACACTGATGCTTTTTTGGCAGGTTTGATACCTTTAAGATTAGCAATAGCTGCAGTAGCCCCATACGGATCCCTGTCTTGTCTTTTTCTAGATACAATATCAGACTTGCGATCTAAACTTTCGGTTTCAGCCATAGCTTGACGGACTCTATCATTATCAGGTAGAACTTCTAACCCAGCTTCAAATTTTTTGCGTGGATCTTGATAATCAATAACTTCATCTGATTGTTCGTTAACAAAAAATTGGATATAATGCCCCTGATTACCATTAGCACCAGTAGGGCCTTCCAAATCAAGAGGAAATGTTAAATTTTGAGTACTGTATTTACCCCCGACTGCATTAGCAACATCATTATTAGCACCACCTTTTTTACCACCTCGTATAGTATCTATGGCTGATTTTTTAAGAATACCAACGGCATTTTTAAAGACTCTGCCTGTTTGAGCTTCTGCAGCCCCACGAACGGCATTATAGATATTTTTTGCCATGTATAAATACTCCTGTGATTATAACTATTTATAAGATAAGTTAATGGCATACAGTGGAAAATACAATCCAATTAACCCTAAAAAGTATAAGGGTGACACATCTAAGGTAATATATCGTTCACTTTGGGAACGTAAACTTATGGTGTATTGTGATAATACCAAATCTGTACTAGAATGGGGTAGTGAAGAAGTTATCATACCCTATGTTTCGCCATGGGATGGAAAAGTGCATCGTTACTTTCCTGACTTCTATATGAAAGTTAAACAAGCTAGTGGTAAGACTAAAAAGTTTATTGTTGAAGTCAAACCAAAGTATCAATGTAAACCTCCAGTGTCAACACCAAAACGAAAAACCAAAAAGTGGATGAATGAAGTTAAAACTTGGGTCATTAATGAGGCAAAGTGGAAATCTGCAAATTTCTTCTGTGAGTCAAATGATATGGAATTTAAGATTTTTACTGAAGACCACCTTAACATTAAGTATAAATAGTAGTATGGCAAAGAAAAGCAAATATATTCAAAGTGTCGTAGACGCTGCGAAAGGTAGACCAAAATCTACTGATTGGTATCGTGCAAAAATTAAAGAGTTTGGAGAGCCAGGCGCCATGGATTTAATACGAGATGGAAAGCGTAATAATAGACCTTTCTATGGACGATTGAATATGTTTTTCTATGACCCAAAATACAAAAAGAAGTTACCTTACTATGATACATTTCCTTTGGTATTACCAATAGAAAGATATCCAGATGGATTTCTGGGTATCAACCTACACTATCTACCTATGAAGTTAAGACTTCAACTATTGGATAAATTGGTTGATTATAGTAATAATACTAGTTTTGATGAAAGTACAAGACTTGCAGTTGATTATAGTAAACTTAAAAAGATAAAAATACTTAAACCAACACTTAAACGATATCTTGCTGGACAAGTTAAGTCACAGTTCCGTAGGATAGATGCAGATGAGTTTACAGTTGCAACACTGTTACCTGTGCAGAGATTTAAGAAAGCATCAGCCTCAGAGGTTTATGCAGACAGTAGGAAAATGATCTAATGGCAGTCAACTTTAAAGGACTTCGAGATGCAGTAGCATTTGGTGCATTAAATGAATTTCTTGCAACTTTCAATAGTGGTGATGGTTATTCAAGACCAAACCGCTATGAAGTTGTGATGAAACCACCCTCTGGTACTTTGGGAAGTAATCAAGTAAGTTTATTTTCTCAACTTATGGGAGAAAAACACACAAACGACAGTAAAGCTGTTTCTCTTAGATGTGAAGCAATATCATTTCCCGGCCGTAACATGGACACCACACCAGATTCAAATCTGTATGGCCCTGAAAGAGAACTTGTAACTGGTTATAGTTTCCCAGACATTACTGCTACATTTCAATGTTCTTCTGATATGAGAGAAAAGTTATACTTTGAAACATGGCAAGGACTTACGTTTAACCAACAAGACTTTTCTCTGGGTTACTATGATGACTATACTGGTGAACTTGATATCGTTGCTTTAGACGAACAAGACAACAGAAGATATGGTGTTAGACTAAGAGAGTGTTTTCCTAAAGCTATTACTGAACAACCACTTTCATATGCAAATGGTGCTAGTTATCAAACTGTATCAATTACTTTTGCTTATCGTTTTTGGGAAAATATGGAAGATGAAGCAAATCCAGTACACAAACCTCTAGTAAACAGAGTAGCAGAAAATGCTGTAAGTACTGTATCAAGGTCTATTACTGCAAACTTACCAGCAGTACTACGCCGACTATAAAATTAAAATTTAAGGATGAAAAATTATGGCATTACCAAAACTCAATACCCCAACCTATGAATTGGAATTACCCTCAACAGGTGAGATTTTAAAATACAGACCATTTTTGGTAAAAGAACAAAAACTATTACTGATAGCTCAAGAATCTGGTGAAGAAAAACAAATTGCAAACGCAATGGGAGAATTAGTTAACTCATGTACCTTTGGTAAAGTTAATGCAAAGTCTGCTCCAATGTTTGATATTGAATACTTATTTTTAAAAATTAGAGGAAAATCTGTTGGAGAAAAAGTCAAATTAAATTTGATATGTCCAGACGATGGTAAAACAACAGTTCCATATGAATTAAATCTAGAAAATGTTGAATGTCAAGTACAAGATGACCATTCAAATGAAATTCAAATTAACGAAGACATTAAGATAGTTTTTAGATACCCACTCCTAAATGATTTGCAAAATGTAAAAGCAAGTGCTGGAGATTCTGAAAAAACATTTCATTTTATGGAATGTTGTATTGATTCAATTCACAGCGGTGATGATGTTTTTCAAAGAATAGACATAAAAGATAAGGAACTTTCAGATTTTATTGAACAATTTACAAACGAACAGTTTGAAAAGATAACACAGTTTTTTAACACTATGCCCAAATTGCGTCATGTAGTTAAAGTGACCAATCCAAAGACAAAGAAAAAGAATGAGATTCTTTTGGAGGGATTAGAAAGTTTTTTAGGGTAGGGCTATCCCACGATAGCCTACATAATTACTATAAAACTAACTTTGCACTGATGCAACACCATAAATATAGTTTGACAGAATTAGATAATATGATGCCGTGGGAAAGAGAAATATACCTTAATTTGTTGATGCAACATATTGAGGAAGAAAACAAGAGAATGAAACAAGAGCAGAAAGGATAAGTGTGATGACTAAAGAAGTAAAAAGTCACCATCCAGCAGATACAAATGGGGATGGTAAAGTATCAGATGAAGAACATGCAATGTTCCTAGAGTTCAAGAGAAAAGAACTTGAGGATAATGATGCAATGAGAGATGCTCAAAGGCAAATGACATGGTTTGCTTTATTTGGATTGTTACTATATCCATTTGCAGTAGTACTTGCATCATTGATAGGATTAGATGAAGCACAAAAAACACTAGGTAGTATGGCTCCAACATATTTTGTTGCTGTTGCTGGTATAGTTGCTGCGTTCTTTGGAACACAAGCATACGCTAAAAACAAATAAGGTAAATCTCAATGGCAGATTTTGATAAAGTAGTTGACAAACTAACGGAAACAAATAAAAGTCTTGCAGCTCTTGAATCTCAAGGTATTGCAGCTGGTGGTATAAAATCTATTATTGCTCAATCGTTGCCGGAAGTTGTAAATGAAAGAAATCTAGCAAAGAAAAGAGAAATCTTTGATGATAAAGAAAGAATAACTAAAGTTGATGATGAAGTTAAATTACTTACTGGCGAACAATCAAAAACAAATGATATATTACTGCAACAAGGCACCTTTCCATCATTTGCTGATCTTCAAGCAATGTTACCACCACCTGAAGGAGTTGAAAAAGCATTTGCTGTTGGTTTTGCCAATCTTGATTTTTCTAGTCTTAATTTTGGTAATTCAATCCCTAAGGGCAAACAAGAAGAAGATGCAAAGAGTGCCGCTCTGGTAGCAGAAAAACAACAAGCTTTACTTGAAAAAATATCAAATGGTATTATGGGTTTAAAAGAAAACGCAAAAGCAAAAGTAGCAGCTGCTGGTAAGGGTCTAATGGCATTACTTAAAGGAACACTTCTTGCTGGGTTTCTGTTTGCTTTTGGAAAATTCTTACAAAGCGAGACGTTTCAAAACTTGCTTGATTATATTAAGGATACCATAATCCCATTTTTCATAAAATTTAAAGATTTATTTATAGGCCTCGGTGTATTTTTGGTAGGTTTAAAAATTGCTCCAGTTATAATGGCCATTATTGCAAGTACTAAAGCCTTACAAGCGAAATACTTACTTGAAGGTAGTCTTCTAAAAGGTCTTAAAGTGGCAATGTTAGCGAAGCTTGCTGCCTTGAAAACATTACTTGTTCCACTTTTACCGATTATAGCAATAGCAGCTGGAATTACTGTACTTTTCTTTGCTATTAAATCTGCATTTACTGATTTTCAAAAGACTCTGGAAGAAACTGGTAGTGTTAGTGAAGCACTTAAAGTCGGTGCAGCTAAATTTCTGGGATTTATTCTAGGATTTATACCTGATTTGGTTCTCAAACTAGTCGGTTTTGTTGCTGGTTTATTTGGATTTGATGACTTTAAAGCAAAAGTTGGAAAACTTGATCCTATTCAATTTATAGCTGATGGTATAAAAAGTCTGTTTGATGCGATAGGAAACTTCTTCTCTGATATATTTAACTTTGACTACACAGGTTTTCTGAAGGGAATTCCCGGCGTTGGAAAAGTTTTGAGTTTTCTTGGAATGGGTGATGATTCTAAAGATCAACCACTTGAAGGAAGGGCAGAAGGTGGCTCAGTTGGAACAGGACAACCATATGTAGTTGGTGAAAGAGGTCAAGAGTTATTTGTTCCTAACCAGCCAGGCCAGATAGTTAACGCACAAAGAACCGCAGAAATGATGAAAGGTGGTAGTGGTGGTAATGGTGGTGGTAGTACATCAATTGTTGTGGCTCCAACCAATATTAGTTCATCTAACAGTTCATCTACTACATCTTCTGGTGTATCTTATATTGGTAATCCAGACCCAATCTTCCAAAGAGCATCATCTTACGCTATATAAAAAAAAGAGGTAGGATTTCTCCTACCTCTTAATCTACTACACTTTACCTTTATCCAGCAAGTTTTTGGAAGTAGTCCATAGTATCATCATCATCAGTTTTATCTACTTCAGATGTTGGAGTATTATCGACAGGTTTTGTATCAACTGTAGCATCAGCTACAGGTTCATCTTCCATCTTTTCAGCAACATTACCAACAGTAACAGAACCAGAAAGAACAGTATTAAGACGAGTCTTTAGTTCTTCATAAGACTTGAAGTTGGTTGATGCAGAATATTCTGCAAGACCATACTGTGTTTTCCATACTTCTTCAATCTGAGCATCATTATCAAAAATTGCAGATGGTTTTTCAAACTCAGATGAATCATAGTTCCAGTAACCAGCAACCTTACGAATTTTAAGTTTAAAGTTTGCACCTTCCCAAAAATCAAATGGGTTTACTGGTGATTCATCTTCAAACTCTGGTTGCATCGAAGCCATAATCTTATCAAAGATTTTCTTGCCGTAACGGAACAAGAATACTTTACCTTCATTCTCTGGATGTTTGCTGTCACTGACAACATATATGTTAGAGAAATATTGTAATTTTCTTTTCTGTTTACGAGCGATTTCTTTGTCAGATTCAATACCTGTATTCCAATATGCACTATTCATTTCTGAAACAGGATCTTTCTGTCCAATAGTAGTGAGAGAGTTCTCAATATACCATTGACCAGTAGGGCCTTGAAATGCATGGTTGTATACTTTAGCCCAAGGCATATCTTCACCTTCGACAGCTGGCAAGAAACGAATTACTGCATAACCATTACCAGACTTGTCTAGTTCAGGTTTCCATAATCTATCGTCTTTGTAAGACTTTTTTTCTTGAGGTGCGTTTTGCTTTTGTACTTCGCCAAGTAATTTATCTAGAGAATTGCTTCTCTTTAATTGATCTAATGACATTTAAGTCTCCTTATGTTAACGTATGTTTTTGTATAAATCATCGTATGTTAAATCTGTTCCAACCTTATAAAGTTTTACATCAGGAAATTCCTTTTGTAATATTTTAAATTGGTTATCCCAGTTAATCGTGTTAAGTCCACGACTTTCCTCAGGCAGATAATTCTTACTGCCCTTGTATATGTTATTTAGGTTTTCAGAATAACTACTACCATCAAACCCTAACATATACACTTCCTCTGCACCAGCCTTGCAAGCAAGATATAGTGCAGTATTTCCAGCAGACCACCCTCTAGGGTAATCTATCTTCATTACTTGGTCGTCTTTATCAACCCAAGTGATGTATAGTCCAATATCCTTTTCCATCTTCTGTCTTAAATCCTTTTCAACTAAATTTGGATTCTGTGACATTGCATCTAGGATATTGCTTTCAACTAGTTCTCTTGTTTTACCTTGAACTACACAATCTGTTTTAGACAGTCTTGCAGTTTCAAATATTGTACCATCACTATCAGCCCAACCCATTTTCATTAGACTTGCATCAAAGTTTGGTAAAACACTCCAATCAGTAAACCAACATTTATTTTTAAAAGCATACCCTGATTCGTATACT
>Ga0208134_1001434_pt1 | contig 13690 bp, 8 predicted proteins | sample VirMetDEL_Mar_31_FD_184515 | JGI IMG/M metagenome (GOLD analysis project Ga0208134, IMG submission 184515) | Aqueous microbial communities from the Delaware River and Bay under freshwater to marine salinity gradient to study organic matter... | ecosystem: Environmental > Aquatic > Marine >... | reverse complement strand
ATAGATTTAACTGATAGTAATGTAGTATAGTATAGATATAACTAATAATAGTAGTATAAAGTAATCTTATAGTTATAATAGTAGTATAGATAGAACTTATAACTATGAAACCCTTAATATATAGGGGTATCGTAACAAAAAGCCGAAAGTTATGGCCAAAAACCGAAAAAAAGAGGGGCCGTGGGGTAAATGAAAACCATTCTGTATTGTGCTGATAACCAGCGATATAGGGGTATAGTACTTTACTTCCCTATAATAGCTAAAATATAGTGACATTAGCCTATTAAGGTTACTAGTAAGGGGCTATTGTCACACTGCTATGGTTATTATTCGTACTAAGTTTGTAAGATTAGTAAATAACATGTAAAATGTGTGAGTATATAGAGTATACAAACATCTAAACTAATCAATATGGCCGCTAACATAGGTAACACACCAATATCAAACATATATATAGGAGACACACCTGTGTCAGCAGTATACATAGGAGCTGTACAAGTATATCCATAACAAAACATAACACATGTCTATAATTTATTCTTACCCAACAACATCACCAACGCTAGATGACCTATTAATAGGTACAGATGTTGGAGAAGATAATGCAACTAAGAGTTTTACAGTTCAAAGTCTCGTGTCGCTTATTAACGCAGCTGCAGGTTCAGGTACAGTAACATCTGTTCAAATAGCAACTGATGCTTTTCTTACAGCAACAGGAGGTCCAATCACAGACGCAGGTACAATTACAATGGGATTAGCCACCACAGGTACTCCGTCTACCAATACATTTCTTGGTTACTCTGCATTAGGGCAATTAGAATGGAGAACACCTACTGTTTCTGCTGGCATTAGTGTGTTTGGCAATGGAGCTCAGTTAATAACTAATGATGTAAGCCAGTTTTCTTTTATAGGTGGTGGTATTTCTACTACTGCTGGAGCTAATGGCTCTGTAACTGTAGAAGTTTTAGAACAAACTAGTGATGTGAACTCTGTAATAGGTAGAGATGGAATATCTGTAACTCCTCTATCTGGTCAAGGCGATATTATTGTTACTAACTCTGGAGTTACTCAAATCACAACAGGTACAGGCCTTACGGCTACTAGAAGTGGAACAGCTGTTACTACTGGAAACATACTATTAAGTCTAGACGGTAATGCCGTGGGAGCTGGAACAGTTACTTCTGTATCTGCAGGACCTGGTCTTAGAATACAATCTGGACTAGCAACAGTGTCTCCAACTTTAGCTGTACAATATACAGGAGCTCAAAACATAATAGCTCAAGGATTAAATGCAGCTGTTGTAACTCAGTCTGATCAAATACTGTTTAATCAAGTAAGTACAAACCCTGCAAATGTAAAGTCTACAACATTAGGAACTATTCCGATGGACTCTTTACCTTTAGTAAAAGAATATATAGACAGCTCAGAAAGAGGTTTTGTGTCTAATCTAACAGATACGTTTGACACAGCGGTGGCTAAAAACATAGTAACATTAGAGCAAAGTCAATATAATGGACTAGCGACTAAAGATCCTAATACATTATACTTTACAACTGGCGTGGTTGTTGTTCCTACAGAAACTAGGCTAGCTATAAACACCGGAAATATAATAAACAACACTGGAGTTACTCCAATGCCCATAACTTTTAGTGGAGATCAACCTTACTCTGGAACAGGTTCTACTAGAACAGGTCAACCAGGGGCAACAATATCACCTGCTTATAGTTCTAATATAGTAATAGACACGTCTCTATACGCTTGGGAAAATGGTGTAGTTCCAGTAATTACAAATGCTACTGGAGTTTATCCAGCAACAGGTTTTAGCACAGTTGCCTCTACATTTAGCGCAGCAACACTAATATTAAAACCAGCAACACAAAATACATCAACGTTAAATACTACATTTGGAAAAACATTTACTTTAAATGGTAATGCCTGGCCATCAGCTCCTTCTAATTTAATTACCGCTACTTATAATGGATCACCAGCAGTTAATCCGTCTATATCTGGAGCCGCTGGAACTAACTATAGCAATTCAACTCAGTGGAATGTAGACTTCACTTATTCAGGTACTGATTATGTAATGAGCAATAAAACAATTACCTACGACCCGGGTCAAGGTAATTACGATGGTGGAACTGTCGACGTTGCACTAACCGCTGACTTTGTTACGGCTACAGCTTCTGGTACTCCTAGCGTTGTTATACAAGATTTAGTTAATACAGATCAGGGAGCTAAAAGAAATATAGAATACCAAGTTGGAATATGGCCTAATCCTCAAACTGGATCAAATTCTGGATATATTGTGCCTGCTTCAACAACTGGAGAAACAATAACAATACCCATAACATACGCTCCTTTTTTAGAAGTTGGAACTACGACAACTTTCGACATGAATGCGTATACACTTTTTATAGGAAATCCTCCACAAAATGATTATACGTTTATTAATCCCGTTAGCCCATATGCTACAGCGGCTTCAGGCCCAGGAAACACAGCTGTATTCGCTACAAGTGCAGGTGGAGGAACAAATGCATTGACTATTTCAAGCACGGGGACTAACACAGCATCATATACAATCAGTGGAGAAACCCAAATAAAAACAGGTAGGTCAAGCCTTTCATCTGTTGGCTTTAACTCTCCATATAGCTGGGGCGATATGACACCAGGACCGTACTCTATTACTCCTTGGAATGGAGTTTGGAAAGCTAGAGCTCAATACAGATTAACTCCTGATGGAGGAGCTGCTGGAAATTGGATAAACACAGCATTTAGCACTGGCGGAACTTTTGGTTCGTATCCACCTTTGGTCGCCAACCCTCCTGTTTTTGCAACACCAACAATTAGTAATATAGATTTAAACACTACAGTGGAGTGGAGATACGAAGTTGTTTTTAGTTCAGAACTCACAACTCAATTACCTTTTGTAATAAGTTCTACGTCAAGTCCTGAGTCTCCAAACACAACAGATTTTGGACCTCAAACAGCTTTAAACTCAAATGGCCAATCAACAGGTGCGAATAACACAGGTACTTCTGTTAGTTATATAACACCAGTAATAGCTTCTCATTACGTTCACTATGGAAGTATAAGCACATCTTCAACACCTAGCTCTATTATCAAGTTTGACAGCGGTAAGTTTATAGAAAATCTTACTTACGTTCAAGATGGAATCTCACCGGCACAAAGTTCAGCTGTAAATGCCTGTTGTAACGTTACAAGACAAAGCGATCTTTACTACAACTTAGGATCAGGATCTGCTACAAGTTTACTTGGAGCTACATTATACAGTGACGCATTAGGTTTAAATGTATTACCTTCTAATTTTTATCAAGTTGCAGGATCTTCAGCTAGTTCAAATGCATCTATACATATAGATAATAGCAATGGTATCGTAACTACAGGAAAAACACCATGCGCAGCATGTGAAACAATTACGGAAGGAGGCATAACCACGGATCATGTTTCTTCTTCTGAGGCTTGTGATGATGCACAGTTTAGTGAAGTCGTGTACTATATAGGAAGTTCTTCTGGACCCACTGTAGGAGATGTATTCTATACTAGTGAAAACCAAGGTGTCTTAATTAATCCTTTAGGCCCTGGTTACTACAGTTTTGATAATGTAGATGGCAATTGGTTCAGAATAATAGATAACGCTGGAACAGTATATCAAGTAGGAACATGCCCATAATTCTTAAATAATAAAGATAAATAAAAAAATATGTCAATAATATATAGCTATCCAGAGCAAACAACTCTAAACGACAATGATACTCTACTTGGTACGTCAGCTGCTCTGGTTGGCGGTAAGAAAAAGAATATAACTAGAAATTTTTCTTTAAGCGAGTTGTCTACTTATTTTGGAGTTGGTAGCATAATAAATCCAGTTGCTAGTGATTTTAAACTAGCCGTATTTAACCAAGGCGGTACTAAAATAACAGACTCTATAATTAGTCAAGACGCCTTAGCTGGAACCTCTGTAACTATAGCTGGTAACTTAACAGCGAACACAACTACATTAAATGGATTTCTTACCGTAAATGGAGGAGCTAATTTAGGTACGGGTGCTGCAGGCGAATTGATAGCATTTGGCTCTACAACAAGACTCAACGCTCCAATTCAAGATCAACTTGGTGTTGTAGGGGCATTAGATCAAATTTTAATTTCAGATACAGCAGGTAGAGTTAGCTGGCAGAATTATACTTCTGGTTTAACTTATACAGGAACTTGGGATGCTGCTAACAACATAACAGCGCCACAAGGAGTTCCTCTTGTTTCTAGTGTTGGAACCAATGGAGAGTTTTATATAGTAACAGTAGCTGGTAACACGCAATTAAATGGTCAACCAGTAACTCCCACTACACCTCCTTATTGGCATGTCGGTGATTGGGTTGTGTTTGTTGAAAACGGAGCAACTGGTGTTTGGCAAAAAATTGATAATACTTCTGTATTAACCGGCACAGGTACGGATAACAAAATAGCAATGTGGACTGGTGGCGCGACCCCATCTGTTACACTTACAGATTCTTTAATATTGCAAGATGCTGGGGCTTCAACCGTAACTGTTGCAGGTGCTTTTACGTCTACAGGCAACATAAATGGTGTTAATATAACAGGTACAGGTGATTTAAGTGGCGTTAATTTGCTTCTTACGGGAACAGTAAGTTTAAACGCGCAGTTAGGTAGTTCTGGTCAAGTTTTGACTTCTCAAGGAACTGCAGACGCTATATGGGCTAATCCTACTCCAGTTAATAATATTACAGGATCAGGTACAGTAAACACGTTATCTATGTTTACTAATCAATACACTGTAGGTGATTCTGTTGTAACACAAAGCGCTGATGCTTTAACTGTAGACGTATTAACTAAAACAGTTACCGATTCAAATGCTTATACTATTAATACAAACATAGGCAAGCTTACTAGAACAGGTGCTTTTCCAGGCGCAGGGGCTTTAACAAGTAATGTTACGATCGGTGCTCAATATACTTATGGCAATGTTGACATATATGGAAGTGATATAGATCTTTATACTTATAATCCACCTGGCTCTTCTGGTTCTCCTATAACTCTTTGGAGCTCATCTACTGATGGCTTAGGAATACAGTTAAGAACAAATGGAGGATCAATTACAAATTTAGCTGGAACTTATAGTATTCAAGCCACTGGAGCAGGTGCAGGATCAAATCCAGAGGCTGTTCAAATTATTTCTAATACAGGTATTAAATTCCAAGGACAAGGAAATGCTGCTAATATAAATTTTAGATCTTATAATACTAATTTAAATGATTCTGGTGATATTAATTTTATATCAGAAACAGTAGAAGGTCAAGCTGGTAATGTGAGCTTTAGCTCTATAGCTACAGATGCAAACGGCACTGCTGGAGAAATAAGATTAGCTGGCGCTGGTATATCAACATCGGCAACTGATGCCGTTCCGTTAGGTTTAGTAATAGCAAGCAACGGTCACGTTAAAACAGGTTCCGTTGGCGATACTTACACTTTGGGGTCTTCTACTGATGGATCAAACGTAAAATTAAATCTTGATGCGGCTAATGGAACAGATTCAGCAGTAACTTTAACTGGAGCTGGAGGACTTACTATAGCTCAAACCAACGACATCGTAACACTAACAGCGCCTGCGAGCTCAAATATTACTTACACTTTAGCTGCAGGAGTTAAAAGTGCGACTAGCGTTCCCTTAAATTTAACCCCATCAACTGGATCTGGTACTGCTGTTAACTTAACAGAAGGAACTGGTATAACGTTAACACAAACTTCAGCTACTGAAATAACAATAGCAGGCACAGCTCAAGGAGTAACAGGCTCTGGTACAGTTAATAAACTACCTAAGTTTGATACTTCAACTTCGTTAAATGACTCTATTGTTACTCAAGGTGGTGGTACTACAACTATAACACCAACTCAAGCTGGAGCTATAAGCTTTAACTCGCAAACCTCTTCGTTTACAATGCCATTTTATTTGACTAGAAACACGGTTACGGGTCCTACTCCTCAAGTTGGAGATGTATTTAATCTTGTCTTACAACAAGACTTAACATGGGCAGTAGGTGGCGGAGTTATTCCAGCTGGTACATATCCATTTACAATAACATTCGCAGCACCTAACGACTTGTCTTGTAATTTTAATTCGTACTCAACCACAAGTGGCGCAACAGGCACTGGTTACACTAACTTAATAGGTAACGGATCTTCTACAAGCGTAAGTTCATCAAGCAATTTATCTATAGATGGTGAGCTTAATATGTCTACAAATCAAATAAAAAATGTTGTAAATCCTACAGATGCTCAAGATGCAGCAACAAAATCTTATGTAGATACAGTGGTAACCGGTCAATTAGTTTTTGAAGGTAATTATGATGCAACTACAGCTCCACCGTTTGGACCTAGTGTATTACAAGGACATACTTATGTTGTTACTGTAGCTGGTGACTACGGTGGGCTATGGCCAATACCTTTAGCCGTAGGTGATTTAATTATAGCAAATCAAGACAATCCAGTAGATGTAGGAGATTATACAGAAGTAAACAAACAAGTTGATATAGCTAGTGAAACTACTTTAGGTATAGCTAACTTTCCAACTGGAAACTCTGGATTAAATGTAACTAATGGTGCTGTTACAGCTAAGTTGTTTTCTGGAACTTTACCAGGTTATGTGCCAGATACAACAGGCGCAGGAAATGGAACATTTTTGAGCAAAACTGGATCTTGGGCAATTCCTCCAGATAGTGGAGGTACAGTTACAAGTGTAGATCTTAGCACTAATGTAGCTGCGCTTTCGGTAACTAATTCACCGGTAACGGGTTCTGGTACTTTAACGTTAAACAGAAACGGTGGAGTTGCTGGTCAATATATTGATGGTGCTACCGGAGCTTGGACAACTTTACCTGCGCCAAATCCTGGTACAGTAACCAGCGTAGGTATTACAATGCCACCTGCTTTTTCAGTTGGAAATTCTCCAATAACAAGTTCAGGAAATCTTTCTGTTACGCCAACTGGAGGAGTTGCAGGTCAATTTTTAGACCATACAGGAAACTGGTCAAGCCCAGGTGGTGGTGTTTCAAGCGTAGGTTTAGGCTCTTCAGGCGTTTCAACAGGAACTGGTTTAACTATAAGCCCAACTACTGGAAACGTAGTTGTAACTCCAAACACATACAACGGCGGTAGTAATGTTGGTTTTGTACCATCTGGTGGAACAAACTCAACGTTTTTAAAAGGTGACGGAACTTGGGGTACTCCAACAGGCGCTAGCGCTACTATAACAACAGCAAGTCACTCTGGTGATGGTTCTACTTTAACTTTTGCTTTAGGAGCAACTCCAAATGGAGGTTCTGTTAACTTTGTCGATGCTTATATCGATGGGGTTTATCAAGAAACTAGTACTTACACGGTATCTGGAACCAATATAGTATTTAACGCTGGCAACGCTCCTGCTGTAGGAACTGATTTACAAACTAAAACAACTTCAGACTATAGTGTTGGAGCTGCTGTTCAAACAGTTAGTTTAGGTCAAACAAATACTACTGGAAATGTTAATCTAAGAATAATACCTAATTACATTACATCAAATATAACAGCTCAAGCTAACAACCTATATATATTTGATTCAACTACACAAGCGTATACATTAACTTTGCCTAGCTCTCCACAACCAGGTGACTCTATTAAAATATCTATTAGAGGAGGATTAGCAACAAATGCATTAAATCCTGGATCAACAAATAAAATAATGGGTGTAACGGGTTCTATGACTATAAACAATACGACAGCAGCTTTTGAAATAATATGGGCAGCTGGATCTCAAGGATGGATAATAATTGGTAATGTATAAAATAATAAATAAATAATATGAGTGAATTAACAGATTTTTTTCCCGCTGCAAGTGGTGGTGGCGGTGGTGGTGCTTTACCGGACCCAACGTATATGTCAAGGTATGCTCACAGTCTTAGCTACCCCATTATAAAAACCACCCCTACTGCATTTTCGTATGGAAATTCAGCCGCTTTTTGGACAAGATACAATATAAGTTTTGACAGTGTGTTAATTTCGACTAACAATGTGTACACATCTATTGTTGATATAACTTCAGCACCAAATGGCGGGATACTATCAAATGTTATAGGCCCAGTGGGTAATTCAACCAATCAAACAGATTTTAGGATCACCATAGATGGAGAAGAGTATTTGTTTTCATACTCTGCAGAGGGCTACGCCAATCAGAGAGCGACGCTAGGCGTTAGCTTGGGAAGAGCATCTACTAGTACAGGCTACACAGGCGCCTGGTTAAATTCTAATAACAATGCTTATACGTATTTTCCTTCAACTGCAACAAATGCATCTTCAACAAACGGCGGATTTATTCTTCCTTGTAACCGGGCCGACCTAGAGCCTCTTGCCACTGTAAGTATAACTCTTCATGATGCTCCTTACGTTAGATTCAAAACTAGCTGTAAAGTGGAAATAAGAACCTCTTCAGTGAGCACGTCATACGGAAACGCTGGAGCAGCAACGCTATTACTTTAATAAATTAAAACATGAAATATACCATTATAAATTTAACAGAAAGCGAAAGGTCTCAAAATCCTCAAGAAGGCGATTTATTGCGATACGTTTACGAAAACGGAGCTATAAAAATTAAAACTTTTAGAGAGCCTTCACCTATTACTTCAGAAGAAATTGAAGATCAAGCTAAACAATGGCGCAATAGTGAACTAGAATCTACAGATTGGATAGTGCCATTAATAGATTATCCAGACCATTCAGCAATATTAACATATAGACAAAAACTTAGAAATTGGCCTTCAATGGATAGTTTTCCAGACATAAAACCAACTTTATAATAAATGGCATTAACTAAAGTTTCAACAGGCGTTGTAGATATGAGTCAGGATACTGGAGGCTTAGTTATAGCTAAAGGTACTACAGCTCAACAACCAACCTGTGATGCATCTACCCTTGGTTCTATCCGAGAGAATACAGATGAAAACAAAGTTGAAGTCTGCACATCTACCGGTTGGCAGTTTTTAGAAGAAGGTGGAAGTACATCCACTCCTTTAACTGTTGACTATTTAGTAGTAGCTGGTGGTGGCTCTGGAGGTGGTTTTGGTGGTGGTGGTGGAGCTGGCGGAGTTTTGTCTAATGTAGGTGCAACTAGTTTAGTATTAGTCCCGGGAACCGAGTATTCTTTAACCGTTGGAAATGGCGCCGCAAGAACAACTTACGCAACAGGTGGTTATCCTAATTATACACCAGGACAACAAGGAGGATCTTCTTCTATTTCAGGCACTGGAATAACAACTATAACGTCAATAGGTGGCGCTGGAGGCGCAGGATATACAACTTCTGCTGTTACTGGAGGATCTGGAGGTGGTGGTGCTGAAGGGGGTAGTAGTGGATCTTATATTGGATCTTCAGGAACAGCTGGACAAGGTAATAGTGGTGGAAATGGAATACTTCGTGGCTCAGCTGGAAATACTTACGGTGCTGGCGGCGGCGGCGGTGGTGCTGGAGCACCTGGTGGTAATGGCTCTTCAAGCGGTGGAGTATCGGTAGGTGGCGGTGGCGGTAACGGAATTGAATCTTCAATAACAGGTACACCTACTTATTACGCCGGCGGTGGAGGTGGAATGAGTTATCCTTCTGGCGGCGGAGCAAGTAGTTTAGGCGGTGGCGGTGCTGGTGGTAATTACAATAGCGGCGGTGGAACCCCTGCTCAAAACGGAACAAATAACCTAGGTGGAGGCGGCGGGGGAAGTTATGGATATCAAACCGCAACAGTGGGACTTGGTGGTTCTGGAGTAATAATACTTAGATACCCATACGCTTATTCAGCAACAAAGACAGGTTCACTAACAAGCTCAGTAGATTCTACAACTGTACCTGGTTTTAAAATAGAAAAATTTCTTTCAGGAACTGGAACAATAACATTCGCATAATATGGCAAATTTCAACATAGATTATCTAGTAATTGCTGGTGGTGGTGGTGGTGGACCAGGCTACCAAGCTGGAGGTGGAGGAGCAGGTGGTTTACTAACTAATGTAGGAGGTGCAGGTTTAAGTTTAAATACTTCAGTCTCATATAATGTAACCGTAGGAGCCGAAGGCGCTGGTGGCGCTAGTTTGACAGGTTCTGGACCTAACAAAGGTTCAAATGGAAGCAATTCACAATTTGCCTCACTTCCTGATGCTATTGGTGGAGGGGGTGGCGCAAGCTACTGGAACGGAAATAATGCTTTTGGATTAGATGGAGGATCTGGAGGCGGTGCAGCCTATACAAATTTTAATACCACTATAGCTAAATCAGGAGGAGCCGCAACAGCAGGACAAGGAAACGCAGGGGGAAGCGTTGCTTCTGGCACTTACTCCTCGCCTTACAAAGCAGGTGGCGGAGGTGGTGCCGGCTCTGCTGGAATTAATGGGACACCTGATAATGGAAACGGTGGTGATGGTTTATTAAATAACATAACCGGAACAGATTTGTTTTATGCTGGCGGTGGTGGTGGTGGTTCTTATTATGCTACTGCAGGATCTGGAGGTTCTTCAATTGGAGGAAATGGATCTAGAGGAGATACAGGAGCAGCGCCTACAAGTGGAACCGCAAACACAGGATCTGGTGGTGGGGGAGCAGGTAATACCGGTGTAGCTGGCGGCGATGGTGGTTCTGGAGTTGTTATACTTAGATATACTACATCTGACGTAGCTAGTTATACAACAACTGGAATAACACCAACAGAAACAACATACGGTACAGACACTATACTTAGTTTCACAACTGTAGGTACTGGCACGATAACCTTTACAGCTCCAGCAATACCTGCAATTCCGGGAACTAGAGTAACAACACCTGTAACGGACTTTGATAAAACAAATACAATACAAGGATTAAAACTACCAAGTGGCACAAATAGTAATCAACCCACTGGAGTTGATGCTATACAAGGTATGCTTAGAAATGATACTGAAGAAACTGTAGATAGCTCCGCTAGCGCTTTAACTCATTACAACGGAACCGAGTGGAGATATTTTGCAGCTACAGAGTCGCCTGACGTTGTTTACCCTACTAGTTTGAAAATGTATTTAGATGCTAATGATGTAGCTTCAAATCCTGGAAGTGGAACAGTTTGGACTGATTTAACTGGTAACGGAAATAATGGAGCTTTAGTTAGTTCTACTTTTCAATCAGGAACTCCTAAGTATGTAAACATTCCAGGGACCGATGGATCGGCTACTAGAGTTAATTTAGCGGGGACCGGCGGTACAACTCAAGTAACTAATCTAGTTGGAAGTACTCAACCGCTAACCGTTCAAGGATATTGCTATTTTTCTTCAAGCGGCTCTGGTTATGATTATTTTTTTATTTTTGGTAATGGGTCTAGTGGTAGTTTAGTTTCTATAGCCAAATTCGACCCAGCTCATGCTAGTACTCCAAACAGACTGTATATGTATGACGGTTCTAGTGTTTTGTTATCTAATTATACGGCTTCGTTAAACACTTGGTACAATTTAGCTATATCAGTCACGGGTAATACTTATAAATTATATGTAAATGGAGTTCTTGAATATACAGCGACTGGAAGTACAAAAAATATCACAACTAACACTGCTCAAATAGGATCTTATAGTGCTAGTGCTGGAGTTTATAGCAATAACTTAACAGGTAGAGTGGGTGAGTTTAGAATTTATCAAGCTATATTAACAGATGCTGAAATTCTTGCAAATTTCAATAACACTAAAGCAACTTACGGTCTTTAACATTAAATAAAACATGGCAAACACAAAAATAACTAACCCTAAATTATTTAATCTAGGAGCTTCAACCTCAGCCACGCAATTGCCTGTTATGACGTTTGCAGAAAGAGATGCTATGAACCCACCAACTTTAAACATAGACTACTTAGTGGTTGCTGGTGGTGGTGCTGGCGGAGCCGATAGAGGTGGTGGTGGTGGTGCTGGTGGATATTTAACAAGCACAACAACTTTAACTCCACTTACTACATACACAATAACAGTAGGAAACGGCGGTGCAGGCGGTGCAGGAACTGGAGCCTCAGGCGGACTTTCTTCATTAGCTGGCACAGGATTAACTACTATATCTTCAGTTGGCGGTGGTGGTGGTGGAAATGGAGAAAACGGAGTTTCTGGAGGCTCAGGTGGTGGCGGATGGGGTGCTTCAGCTGCCCCTGCTCGTACAGGAGGTGCTGGAACCGTTGGACAAGGTAACAACGGAGGGTCAGGTGATGCTGGTGGAAACAGAACTGGCGGCGGTGGCGGCGGTGCCGGAGAAGTAGGAAATACTGACGGACAAGGTCACGGCGGTGATGGAACTGCATCATCTATTACAGGTTCATCTGTTACATACGCAGGTGGTGGCGGTGGCGGCGGTCAAAGCGGAACTGGAGCCGGTGGTGATGGAGGTGGTGGCGCAGGCGCTACGAGTGGCAATGGAACTGATGCAACACCTAACCTAGGTGGAGGCGGCGGCGGAGGCGGTGATGCTGGCTCTCCAAGAAACGGAGGCGATGGTGGCTCTGGAGTCGTAATACTTAGATACCCATCAGCTGATGTTGCTAGTTATACAACTACAGGCTTAACACCAACAAAGACTACAGATGTCGCAGACACTATACTTAGTTTTACAGATGTAGGCACGGGTACAATAACTTTTACATCATCAACACCTACAAATATATCATCTACAATATCTACAGGCGAAACTATATTCAACTCTGATACAGATAAAGTAGAATACTTCGATGGAACTAAATGGTACGGTATTACTTACGAAGTGCGGGAGTATCAAGTTGAATACTTAGTAGTCGCTGGAGGTGGTGGTTCTTATTATTCAGGAGGTGGTGCTGGTGGTTATAGAACTAACGTAGCTGGAGACACTTCAGGTGGAAATTCTTCAGCAGAACCTGCTTTTACCGTAACTAAAGGTCAAGTTTACACAATATCAGTTGGCGGAGGTGGTAGTGGTGGCGGCGGCGGTAACGGAGGTAATTCATCTTTTGGCGATATAGTGTCTATCGGTGGAGGAGGAGCTAGTTACCTTTGGAATAACAACGGTTTCGCTGGAGGATCAGGAGGAGGTTCTAATGTTCTTGAAAATTCTAATACTTCTAGATCTGGAGGCGCAGGTACCGCGGGACAAGGTTATAGAGGTGGAAACGCATCAAATGGTGGAGGAGATGTTACAGCTGGTGGTGGTGGAGCTGGTGGACCAGGTGGAGACTTATACGGTTCTTCGGGATGGAACGGAACCCCTGGAGGCGCAGGTCTTGTATCTTCAATAGATGGATTATCTTTAACTAGGTCAAAAGGTGGTAACGGTGGTGTTAGTCAACCAAATCAACCTTTGGGAGCTAACACAGGTTCTGGTGGTCAAAGCTCCGTTGGATCTGGAAGGTCTGGAGTAGTAATAATACGCGTGCCGACCGCTAGATACACTGGAACGACCACGGGTTCACCGGTAGTTACAACACTTGGAGACAATACAGTTTTAACTTACAACAGTTCTGGATCATACACGGCATGATAAATTTTTGTTATCAAGTTTATTAATGGAAATAAACACAAAAACAAGTGATAATATAAAACATAGTTAAAGGTTTACTAGCTATGATTAAACCAAAAGTGTAAACCAACCAATAAAACCAAAACCAATGACGTT
>Ga0208134_1001432_pt1 | contig 13703 bp, 15 predicted proteins | sample VirMetDEL_Mar_31_FD_184515 | JGI IMG/M metagenome (GOLD analysis project Ga0208134, IMG submission 184515) | Aqueous microbial communities from the Delaware River and Bay under freshwater to marine salinity gradient to study organic matter... | ecosystem: Environmental > Aquatic > Marine >... | reverse complement strand
ACAATACGTTAATGTCTTGGTTGTTTCCTTGTGCCATATAACCAGCAGCTCCTTGTCCTCCAGATGCAAATCCACCTAAACTACGCTTGTAAGCTCTGAATACGTTTTGTGCAACATAGATGTGTAAGTCTTCTCTTCCGTATAATGCAGAAGGAATAGCATCTACAACTTTCCCTAACTCATCAACTACGTTAGCAGCAGTTACAGTTGTTCCAGTTACTTCAATCTTAGCAGCATCAGCAGCTAATAAAGTAGCAAATCCATCAAATGAACCTTCAGCTTCAGCTCCAGCCCAAATGTTTTGTTCAGTTTTCTGTGCAACTTTTGCAGCAACATAACCGATTAAATACTCTTGGAAAGAGCTTGGTAAGTTGTCAAAAGCAGAATATCCCATCTGTACTGCATCCCAGTCAGAACGGAAATCTTTCTTACATAATTCTAAGTTAACTTGTAACTCTTTAGGTTGTAAGATTCTTTCAGTTAATGTTAAAGTTGATGTATCAGCGAAATCACAAGTACCATCTTTTACGATACCGTCTAATTCCAATCTTTTTACAACTTCTTTAAATTTTACGTTTGGACGAATAGTCAATCCTCCGTTTGCAATTGTGTTACCTGCCAATAAAGCTGCTGAGATAAACTTCCCAGCCGATTCTCCAGCATAAGTAGTAGTAATACTTGTAGTAGTAGCCATTTTTATATAATTTTTAATTGAATAACATTCTATTGACTCTTTGTTCAGTAGTCATAGATTTGTTTGGGTTTGATAATAAACTTTTTTTCTTTTCGATTGATGCTTCTGGAGAATGTACAACTTCTTCTACTTCTTCAGATAATTCAACCTCTTCTTGTTTTGATAATTCTTGAGGAACTTCTTTAGTGTCCGCTGCCGACTTATCTTCGATTAACGCTTTAATCATAGAGAGTAATTCAGTTTTAACCGCTGATAACTCCTCAGATGTTGCGTAACTTGCTACTGGTGCTTCTGCCACCTCGTCAACAATCGCCTCTTCTTTAGGTTCTTCAGCAAGGATAACTTCCTTTACCTCTTCTTCGATAGCCTCAATCACTTCTTCAGTAGATAAATCTACCGCTTCTTCTACAATAACGTCTTCTACTTTTACCTCTTCTTTAGAGAGGTTTAAAAGCTCTTTTACGTTATTAAGGATTTCTGTTGCTTTCATACTTATTGATTTATATTAATATAACTATTTAGATACTTAGTGTCTTGTTTTCTAATCTTCTGACTCCTTGTATATCGAGCCTATACCTTGTTTCCAATATTCAGATGACTTACATTTCTTCTCATCTTTATCACACTTTATAGAATAGGTATTCTTACATTTACAATATACTGCCTTCATATTATCCGTCTATTTTTTTAAGTTTGTTTATTGCCCATTCAATACCACTTGTTCCTCCCCAGCAATCCCACATAATACCTCCACAACCCTCAGTATAAGGAACGTCTTTATGTTGTTGATGTCTTTTGAAAGATGCCATTCTTGCAATAGTATCTCTACTTAAAGGTTCTCTGTTTGCTAACTGACTTGCTCTTGTCCATCCAACACTTGTTCCGCAAGAACTTCCGTTGTCTTTCTTGTACTTTATAGCTTTCTTAGCATTATTAGTTGCACTTTGAGGGTAATCAGAATAAGACTCTAATTCAACTTGCTCATTGAATAGTTGTTTAAGCTCTTCTAATATCTTAGCAGCTTCAACCTCTTCAATATCTTCAGCTCTATCACTAAACATACCTTCGATACTTAAACCTAAATACTTGCCAGACTTAACATCTTCCCATACCTCATCATTATCTATCTTCATAGTTACAGCCCAAGCACCCTCAACAGCATTTAGTCCGTACAAAGCAGTTTTATCTTTCATAGGGTCTTCTACTATCCAAGATTCTATCACAGATACACCACTTGTCATCTCTTCATCGTGTTCTAATGTAGCGTTGTTAAGTTTAAGACGTTTTAAGTACAGCTCAGAGGCTTTTCTTACAGTTTCCTTAGAGAATATAATATTATACTCTTTATCTCCGCTACGTCTGTATATTGGCTTGTCTGGCACTAATGCAAGACCTACAATAACTCTCTTTTCAGTATCTACTGTTTTAAACTCTACCTTATGCTTACTTAAAGCTACAAAGTTTTCTTCTATTGCAGGAAACTCAACAAGAGAGATGGCTTCTATACCATCTTCCTCTCTCGCTTCATCTATAAATAATTCAAAAGTTTCTAATTCATTCATATCTTATTCTTTTATGTTATGTTAACTTTATTTGGTTTCTTTGTTTTATTTTAGGTACTTGCTGCACCAGAAATAACACCATCTAATTGTTGTTGATTTGTTACGTCTCTTGCTACGACATAAGCTCTTAGTGGTTGGTCAAATTGTGATTGTATAGCACTCATCAAAACATTTTCATTAGACCTTCCTACTATATTGAAAGAAGGTTCTGCTCTCGCACTTGATGCACTACTACCACCTCCAACTAATGCAGGGCTACTACCAGCAGAAGATTGGAACTTCTGTCTCGCTATAGTTGCCACTTGAGCTAAACCAAACGCTATTGTAGGAATAGCTTGGGATAATCTTGCAAAGAATCCACCTTTAGCATCAGCCATAACTCCAGCAGCAGCAACGGCAGTATTTATCAAAGTAGTAGCTATATTGGCAGCTTTCTGCATCTTAAATCTTTTCTTCTCTATCTTCTCTTGCTTTAGCCTTAGTTTTTCGTCATTTTGAGCTATCTCGTTTTGTATTTTCTCTCGCTCATCCTTACTTAAATTTTCATCAAGAAGTCTTTTATTGAGTTCGTTATTTAAAACGTTTGTTTTGTTTTGTTCAATAGTTAACTGTCTATTAAACTCCCCATCAACAAAATCAGTTATTGTACTTATTATAGCTTTAGCTTTCTCAGCATACCCTTTCCATCTATCAAGGTCTTCATCAATTTTGCTTTTATCTATCTTACTTACATCAGTAAGTTTCAATCTGGCTTCTGCTAGAGTCTCGAACGCTGCGAATGTAGCTTTCCATCGAGTCTCAAAAATACCGTCACTCCCTAATTCAGCTTGCTGCTCCTTAAAAGCATCGGAAGTTAGTTTTAATGTATCAGCATTCGCTTTTTTGATTGCCGATGTTTTTTGTTCTTCACTTAAATCACTTTTTTCTATAGTGTCTATGTAGGCTAACCTTCTAAGCTCCGCTTCTGTTTGAAACGTATCGTACTTACCTTGAAGTATTGCTTTTTCTGTTGTCTTTTTTAGTAAAAGAACTTTTCTCTCATTTTCTATTTGTGCAATTAAAGCTAATTTTGCATACCTTTTTTTAATTACATCTCTTTCCTCTTCTGTCTTAGCGGAGTTAAGCTCTTCTGCTTCTTTGTTTTTTAATAATTGTAGTTCTATTTTTTTTCCAAACGAAAGTAGAGCATCTTCGTTATTTTTAACATCTAATTCTAACTCTTTAGGTGTTTTAAATGGAGATATTTTTTTAGATTTACCTGCCTTCTTTTTAACTCCCTCAATAGCTTCAATGGCTTTCTGAGTTTCATTTATATCTTTAGTTAATTCTTTATATTTTTCAGATGTTTTTGATAATGTCTCTCTTTGTTCTTTTTGTTTACTTAGTGTCTTTTTTAAGCCTTTTAAACTGTCTTTTTCAGCTGCTGATAATTTATCTTGTTCTTCTTTTAATTTACTTATAATACCAATAGATTTGTTGTAGATATTAATTCTTTCAGTTTCTAATTCACTAACATCTTCAACCCTACGTTGGTAAACGTCTAATAAGCTTGTTAAGTTACCTAATTGAACATTCCTTCTAACTTCTATTTTTTCTTGTTCTGAAAGTGCTTTATATTGCTCTATAGTGATGCCTTTTGACTTTTCTTTGAAACTTAACTCAAATTTAGAATTAGCTGTTTTTTTAGCGTTTATTTTTTCATCTAAGTCAGCTAACTCTTCAGTCAATTCTTTTAACTCTTCGTCTGATTTTGCTGCAAGAGTTCTATACTCTATGTATTCTAAAATCTTGTCATTAGTATTAGATTGAGATATGCTAAGATTATCTAAGGTGGTAACCAAGTCATCTAAATCTTCTTTAAAATCAGAAGATGAATTTGAGGCTTTTTCAGCACCTCCAGAAAAGTAATCAAAAGCAGCTATTATACCTTGAAAAGCTATAAGTATTCCAGCAGGACCTATAAGACCCCCTACCAATTTCTTTAAAGCACCTCCAAATCCAACAGACTTCCCAGTAGCAACATCTGTAGCCTTAGACATAAAGAATAAGTTGGAAGCTAATTGCTGTAAGTTGTTGGCAACACCTCGAATACCATAAGGCATATCAGAAAGAACTCTACCAAGTTCAAGAGTAGCTGAAGTACTTGCTCCAGCAGCTGTCTTAAAACCACCAACTGATTTCTCAAGCCTTTTGAATTGGTTTGTAGTTACTTTTACTTTACCATCCATTTTAAGCTTACTTGCAGTAAAGTTACCTATAGAATTACTTAAATCCTTTATAGCTACACCAGACTTTATAACTTGATTCTCAAAGTTCTTTAATGTAACTGTTGAACCACCTTGCTCAACTTGTACTTTTAAAACTATTTTATTATCTTCTGCCATTTGTTAGTTTTTTTCGTTTTATTTTTGTTTTTAATTCCTTAAATGTTGAAGGCATCTCGTATAGCCCTTTAGCTATATTAATATCCATATCGTCAATTAACCAATCCTTGTCTCTTAGTAATTCTAAAGTCTCTCTTATCATTATTGAGGTGTTGTTACGTTTATTATATTTGAAATTGGAGATACGTTCCCAGCAGCATCAGTTGCATAAATAGCAACCACATAAGTAGTTCCTCCTTGAAGTCCAGTAAATGTATAAGTAGTTACATTTCCTAAAGTAGTGTAGAAATCTTGATTTAAGTCTACAATATATCCAGTAACCCCTACGTTGTCAGTTGCAGCAGTCCAAGTAATCTCAAAACCACTTGAAGTTTCAGAACCTTGAACTAAAGATAAGTTAGTAGGTGCTGTTGGTGGAACTAAATCAATTACTGATGGAGCATAGTCTGATAATAATTCAAGCTGTGATTTACCAGTATGAAAATCAGTTTCTATTGAGTTAATCTTATAAGACTTACCTGCCACTTGAAACCTATCAGCAAGAGTGTACTTTAAAAGTATGTTTAAAGGTAAGTATGCAGACATCTTGGTTAACCTATTGGTTTTATTGAATATACCAGAGATGTAATTACTATGGTATTCATTAAACAAAGTCCTCTTGTTAGGTGTTAGCTCCCATTCATCAGATTCTGGGCTAAAGTTTATTGATTGCCTATTTTCTAAGTCTGGGAATATTAAATTAGAGTTTGCAGGAACAAAATATGTCTGAATAGGTTTGTGACTATCTGGAGTATTATCTACTGGGTCTACACTATCCACAAAAGACAATTCCGCTGTTTTTAATGCCATATAGAAAACTATTGGCTTACCAATATAAGCATCTCGTTTACTATCAACGCAGTAACCCCATTGTATATTTGTTGTAGGGAATGTAGGATTTGTGTTTGACTCATTTAAATCAATCAATCTTTCAAACTTCATATGTTCAAAAGGTATCTTGTATTGATAAATACCGCCAGTAAAAATACTACTGTTTTCTGTCTTATACTCTTCAGTTCCCCAATCCTCATTGAATAACTCGTTATGCCTATTAGCTAAAAAAGAACCTAAACCTTCGTAACCAAAGATTATCTCTCTAAAAGGTAATACTGAATTTGTTTGACTTTCAGAAACATCTATGTATTTAGTGATATTGTAATTAACACCATCAGAATAATAACTATCTAAAGTTTTAACAATTATTTCAGTTCCATCAACGTATGCTACTAAATTAAACATCTTAAATATAGCTGTTAAGAAGTCTAAAACTTTCATTTTAGGTATTTGTTGAGTTATATCAAACTCAAATGTTTCTGGAATAGCTATTGTACCATTAGTTAAATAAGTCTCATTCACAAATGATTGACTATCTGAATCAAAATAACTATAATTCCAAGATATATTACTAAAAGAAATGGATTCGGTTATATTTATCTGTATTGTATAATCACTATTTATTACTACTGGTATATCTATATTTCTAACATCTCCAGAAATATCTCCACTTGAATACACAGATAATCCATCTCTTAATACAGAGAAAGAATATGTAGTGTCTTGTACTGGAGTCATATTTAGTCTTAGTGAATTAGCAGAAGAATCTACTTGTCCAAAACTTTTTAAGTGAAGAACATTATTCGTCATAGAACTTTGTTGATTATCTGCATCATCAAAACCATCTACAATATAGCTAAAAGTATCTAACTGACCACCATTAGTAACCTTGCCCTTTACTCTGTGTAGCCACATATAAAGTTCACTAAAATCATTACTTGTATTTAAGTCAAAGAAGTCATCACTAAAAACTAAATTCTGTGAATATCCGTTAGCTATAGTGTACTTTTTCTCTATTGCTTTAATTATAATTTCAAGTCTTATAGCATATTTCAACTCATTCCATTTAACACCGTGTTCGTGTCCGCTATTAGATTCATAATAAACGTTACCACTATGGTTATCCTCGTGAGCGTGTCCTTGAGTACTATCGTAATACAATCTTTGAGAGTGCGTTATTAAAGGCACTTGTATTGGTTTAATGTAATTAACACTATCCACAATCTTGTTTGTTGATGTTGTTAAGTAGGTCTCTATGTTAGTTGGATTGTAATCTAAATTAAAATTACTTAACCAAGTAAGTGAGGATAGTAAATCATCCCCTAAGAGGTCTTTTAAGGACACCGTATTCCCAAAGAATGTAATCCTATAGGTGTGTGCTTTATTATCCCTTAAATCAACTCCCTCGAGCTTAATATAGCCATTCTTAAAAGGCATAGAGTTTAACTCTAACTTAGCAGGAACTCTTATCCTTGAATCAAACCCATCAGAGATGTCACTATTGTAATAATGTTTAAATACTTTATTGTTGATTCTACTGGCAGGTAAACTGAAGGTTTGTGAGTATTCTGTAAATATTTTACTAACATCTCTTACGTCTTTAATACTGTCTGTAATGACAACACTTTCGTAATCGAACATCTCAACCCTCTGACCTTCTATGTATATCTGTACTTGCTGCATCTATCTAATGTTGTTTATAGTATCGTAAGATTTATCGAATTCTATTGTATATTCTACTAATTTATCATTTAAAGAAGTCTTGTAAGTAATGTCACTTGTCTTAACGTTGATAGGAAGAACCTGCTCAACACCTTCAGTAACATTAGTAACCCAAACCTTTTCAGATAGCATCATTTGTTTAAACACTTCGTTATATTCTTCGCTTAAAAATCCACTACTAAGTGTTACAGACTCTTTTCCTATTATATTAAAATCTCTGTTAACATGACTACTTCTACTGTATTCAAAATTAGAGTTAAGTATATTTGACTTATAAGACTCTTTCTCAATAGTCATCATCTCTACTGCCTTTTTAAAGAAGTACATATCCTGCAATGCTCCAAACTTATTTATAAACGTTACTTTCTTTGGTTCGTATTTACACTCCTCTAAAACATTTACTTTTATAGTTTCAATCTTTTTACCACTTGCAGAAACCTCTATCTTATCAACCGCACCGATTGAATAGTTGTTAAAGAATGACTGTAAGCATACACTACTCTCAAAGTCGACTCCACCATCTTCAAGAACCCTTTCTTCAAACGTATCCCAATTCACATCATCTCCATAAATAGAAACGTATTTGATTTGATTACTACTATCTTGGTCGTATCCAAATGTTTCAGAAGCTATTATTTCGCCATCTTTATAAAATACTACTGTTGGTGCATTTAGTCCAGTATAAATTGGTAATCTAAAGGTATTATCCTCTAAAACAAATAACTCTCTGTTGGTAATCATTATATTGCTTTCATCAACACCTTGCTCTTCAAAGTAAGAATAACCATCAAAAGCAATAGTTGTTTCTGTATCGGTTGCTATTGAATCATCACTATCATCAAAGTATTCTAAAACAGTTTTTACCCAAACCGCTTGACCACTATAATCTCCATCAAAAATTGTATCTAATTCATCTCTTACAAATTCAGCTATTTCAAAAGATACATTATAACCTCCAGACAGTACGGATTTTCTAACAGTATAATTTGGTTGAGATGGTACATTACTTGAGTTACCAGTATAAACATATATTTTTAATATTGCGTAAGAAATCTCATCATCAGATGCTATTAGCCAATATGGACTTCTTGTGTTTATTCTTGCCATTTTATATTTCTTTTAATTTATCTAATTGCTGCAATATATCTTTCTTGTAAGCAGTTTTTAGTATTGTTTTTATTTCTCCTTGTATTTCCTTTTTAACAGTATCTATGAATCCACTACCTTTGTAGCCAAATCTTTCTGATACACCCTTCCTTCTTATACTTTTAGCTATAGCTATAGCCATAGACTTGTAACTATAATCTTTAACAGAAACAAATTGACCTTTAGTATTCCTGCTTGTAGGTCTCATTCCTTTTATCTTAGCCCAATTGATTATAGAATTAACAAACTCTGAACCAACCTTGTCATAACCTCTATCCCTCTTAACACCTTTAGATAATGCATTTGCATACTCCTCTCCATAAATATAAAGTTCATTAGCGATAACTCTGTATTTAAATGACTTGTTTAATTTACCAGAAGCAGTAAAATCGTCGTCCTTAGCTCCTTGCTTTAATTTGTTCTTTATTAACTTACCAACCTCTTTTAAAGCTTCTTTTAGGTTATCTCCCTCCATTAACAGATACTTATGCCGTTAGGAATCTCTATTGATATATCTGTACTCCAACCAGCTAATTCGTTGCTAAAACGCTCTTTAAATGGCTGTGCTGAGGGTTGTGTGGTAACTTGATAGTTAGCTTCAAACAAATCCCCTCTCATTAGCTTAGATATTAGGGTGTTTATGACTTGGAATTGAGTGTTAAATACGTCTTGTAGGTTGTTATTACCATAAAACAGCTCAAAATTAGATTTTTCTTTATTATAGTCAACAATATCAGCACATAACAGTTTTATGTTAAAAGTTACAGTTTGTCCGTTATAATTTACACTATCCATTAATAAGTGTGATAATGGGAACATTGTTGTCTTATCTAAGTCTACATCTTCTATATCTCCGTATGTTACGGTGTTTACAGAAGGACTTAGTAGTAATTCATCCCTTAATTTGTCTAATATGTCGTAAAAATGTGTCATCTTGTTTGTGCTTTAAGCATTCTTTCTTCTAATTCTGATTTCTCTTTAATAAACTCTAAGTACATTAAACATTGGTGTACTGGGAGTTCTGTAACCTCTCCAATTCTTCGGACATCTTCTCCAGCGAGTGTAAATATTGCTTGATAGTTTCCCCACTTTTTACCGAATGCTCGTCCGTCTGACCTTCCTGCTTCTGCTGAAGCTCTTTGAGTGTATAAGCCATCGTAAAGTTGGATAATTTTGTCGCTAAACGATAAAAAAAAACCCTTGCGCCTAAAGCAACATCTAATGGAGTGTTTTTCATAACCTCTGCCAGATACTCTGTACCCTTGTAGTCGTGTATTAGGTAACTATCTTTACTCTTGAATTTAATTGGTCTGTACATAACAGCCATTGCTCTATGAAAGTCCTTATCTACAAAGATGTATTTTTCTAAATCAACAAATTCCCCATAACTCATCTTGTCAAAGTTAGGAATCAATCCAAACTCAACAGTAACACCATCTGTTCCAGTCATCTTAAAGGTTCTAATAAGGTCTGCCTTACTATTTAAGACGTTAGATAAGTGAGTTATAGTAGTATCAAATACACTTAACCCTATTTTATTGATGTCTTTAAGTTGTACCCCACAAAATATTCCAAGTAATTTCTTTTCTAAGAAGTCTGTAAGTTCAGCATCTTTGTTTTTCTCTAAGACATCAACATATTGTTGCCATTGACTAAGCTTAATGTCGTTTAGTGTTGCTGGTATGCTAAATTCAAATTCGTTATTCATAAATTTATTGTGTTGTATTAAGATAACTTTATTCTTTTTTTTTGTGTTAATTATTTGCATATTAAATATTATTAATATACTTTTGACAAAAATAAGTTGAGTATGAACATATTAGATGATAACAATAGTATTAGATTCGGTTGCTTTAAGTGTTTGGACAATAATAGGGTTTACACAGTAACTTCTACAATCTCAACTTATGTTGAAGATAGAAAAGATTCATATAACGGCAAGACTTATCAAAAGAGCTATTACAATTTAGATAAGGCTTTAAAAGCAGAAGATACTATAAAGAGAGATGACGGAGAGTCTAGGAAGCTAATGAGAAGTCAATTAAAGAGTAGATTTACAAACATAGAAGAATATAAACAAAAACCAAGATAATTATGCAAGAACAACAAATTACATCAGAACAGATTACCTACCTTAAATCAGTAGTACTATCTCAATTATTATTAGAGGCTAATGAGTCTTTAGTAAACACAACAGCTTATAAGCAAAGCTTAAAACAACAGATAAATAGGGTTAATAACATCTTAGAACCTATCGTAAGGGAGGAATTTGATGGTATTTATAAGTCAGACCCAGAAATGACTACTAATATCTTAAATAAGATAGAATCTATTGTGAATAAAGTATGTTCTTATCAGTTAGAGGAGTTAGTTATGCTTGAAGCTGTTGTAGATAAGTATGAGAACAATAAGGAATGGTTTTTAAAGTATGCTGAATCTGACTTTTTAAGGATAGAATAAAAAAAGTTAATTATTATTTTGTGGTTTAATAAAAATCACATACATTGCACCAAGTTTAATAGGCAGATTGCCGTAAAAATAAATAAATATGTTACATTACAAGGTTTACGATAACCAAAAAAGAACAGCAGAAAAGATTTTCAATTCAATTAGTATTGGAAATAAGAGAATTCATTTAGTAGCTCCAACCCAGTCTGGTAAAACTGGAACTATTACTCACTTAGCTAATATGATTAGCGACAAAAACTTCATACTTACTTCTGGTATGATGGACAACCACTTATTCAATCAGAATAGCTACATTGCTGAGGTTGCAGCACCAAACATTAGAGCAGTAAAGATTTCAGACTTACTAAAAGAACCTAACCCTAAGAAGATAGTAAAGGAGCTTAATATTGAGTTTATTATTATTGATGAGAATCACTTCGGTATTGGAGAGGAGTCAAGGTTAGATAAGTTCATTAAAGAGCTTTGTGTATCTTGCCCTAATACAACTATTATTTGGGTAGGGGCTACTGGATACCAGTTAGTAAATAGTAATGTTATAGATGATACTATTCAGATGGAAGTTCCAAGTAACTATTACGGTGTTCAAGACATTATAGATTCTGGCAATGTTATAGATTCAGCAAATTTCGAGTACATTACGAGACTTAACTCTAAGTCAAGAATAAAGTTTGGTATTGATTATGGAGTTATTGTAAATCAAAAAATGTTACCACTACTTGAACACTTAAAGTCATTTAATAATGGTTTAGGTATTGTAAGAGTTCGTTCTAAAGAATCAGCAAGTATTCTTAAAGAGAGTTTAACTAATAGGTTTCCATACGCTAAATGTATTGTAGCTGTGTCTGGTAATGGATTGTCTATTGCAGATTCAATTAAAGATGCTAAGATGCTATCTAATAAGAAAAGAGTTATCTTAATTGTTTGTCAATCATTAAAAGCTGGTATTGATTTAGGGGAATCAAAGAAAGTTGTTAGATTTATAGTAGAGACTTACAAGACTTGTGCATCTGTATCTCAAGGTTTAGTAGGTAGGGTTTGTGGTTATCACTTAAATAGAGATTGTATATTTGTTGCAGACCCAGAAGCTATTAAGCTACAAGCTGCTTATGAAAGAGACCATAGAGTTGTTAATGATGAGTTCTTGAGTAACTGCTTTTCATCTTCTAATAAACGTATCGCTACCAACTTATCTTTCAGAAGGAAGTATAATACTAAAAATAAACACTACTACAAAGGTCAAACATATAAAGTAAACTCTGTAGATGAGTTGAAAGCTGATTGGTTTGAAGGCTATAATAAAGACTATCTAAGCAAGGTAGGTAACGTTATGCAAAACATACTTAGTAGTGGAGGTAAATACTCTCTAAAGCCATCAGACCATCCTTCTTCAACAGATAAGATTAACACTATCCAAAGTAATAAGTTTACTAAGAGGAGTCAATTTGATACATACCTAAATAAAATAGAAGGTATTATTAATTTCTCAACAATTTTCCATAGATTTGCAGGAACTTCTGAAGGTAGACGAAGAGGTGGTTTAAAAGGTGGTGTATCTAATTCAGATTATGCTAAAGCAATCAAGGTAGGTATATTGTATAACAACCAAGACAATAGCTTCTACATTTCAGTAAGATACAGAAGAACCACAAACAGAGAGATTAAAGTTAACTTAGTTAACAAAACTATATTTAGTAACCAATAACATTTATTATGAGATTTAAAGAGATTACAGTAGATTTAATTGAACAATACCTTGATGGTGTACTACACGGAGATGAAGAGCACAGAGAATGGCTTACAGAAGCTACATACAACTTCTTTGCTGAAGATAAACCAATCCCTACACCAAGAGGTTCTGGTACTAAGGATAGATTATACAAAGAGATAGAAAGACTCAGAGAAGAGAACGAATTACTAAAAGCAAAGTAATATGAAAAAGAGACTAATACAGAAGCTTCAACAACTAATAGATAGGTTACCTATAAGCAGTAAAAGAAAAGAAGCTAAGAGAGATTTATTAGAGCTTAAACTAAGTGATAGTGATTACCATTACATATCATTAGCTGATAAGTATAAAGAAAATCTATAGTAAGTAGATGGACTATATTATTTATTGATATAGTCCAAACACTTTCATCATTTTTAGTTATCTTAATACACCAGAGCAGTAGTTCTCTTTAACCTACCAAACTTTAGTCATAACCGTAAGACTATTGGCTCAGACCAATCAAGCCTCCTTAGTAATTGCATTTACCATACCTTTATAATCTTCGTAGCACCCAGTAAATATTCAAACTAACGAGCATACTTTATTATATTCTAAGATTATAGGAGGGTGCATAACTCTATTCGATATTTCTTTATATTTTCAAAATCAGTTTATCAGTTTTAATCGAAAAGATATTTGACTATTTCATATATTTTCAAAATTGGTTTGTCGATTTTAAGTGAAAAGATATTTGACTTTTGTTAGAATTCTAAGAAGTGGGGTATTACTAATTCCTTAACCTTGTTTTACGTTAATTAGCACTTTCTTCAGAGGCTTCATATTAGACGTTTTAAGAGACTTTAATTATTTATGGTATGTTGGTATGGGTAGGGTGTAGATAGTCGCTTAAATGTATTTAAAAATGTGTTTTAACTTCATACAATATACCTACATTAAACCTCAATCACTTAAAAAAATATTCGTTTATATTTTAAGCACAAAAAAAGCTCAATTAAGAGCTTAATTTGATTGTTTAGTATGTTAGTATAGATTTGTTAATTAAGTAGCTTAAAACAGCTATAAAGTTATCCAGTCCATAAGATAGTCCAGTTCTTTGGCTGTTATATCTCTGTCATCATATAAAG
>Ga0208134_1001429_pt1 | contig 13718 bp, 9 predicted proteins | sample VirMetDEL_Mar_31_FD_184515 | JGI IMG/M metagenome (GOLD analysis project Ga0208134, IMG submission 184515) | Aqueous microbial communities from the Delaware River and Bay under freshwater to marine salinity gradient to study organic matter... | ecosystem: Environmental > Aquatic > Marine >... | reverse complement strand
GTGGTAGCAGTGTCTTCTCTAATACCATTTATATACAGAGAGAGAGTTGTACCATTTCGAGTTACGCACACATGTTGCCAGTCTCCTCCAAAATCTATGCTGGTCGTGCTTGTTAGTACCGCGCTATTCCCACTTATAGCAACCGCCGCAAAAGAGTATTTTGTACCGCTACCGTGGTCTGCATCGTTGTGACCGCATAAAAGTGCCCAGCTATCATTAGTGCTCCAATTAGCAGTGCCGCCGTGAAGAATTCGAGGGTAAGGGTCTATTTTACTAGTGGGCTTAACCCAGGCTTCTATGCAGAAGTCTGAGCCTTGAATACCGAGCTGGCTCGACGCCGATATGGTTATGCCATCGTCATTATTTCCGAAATGGGCGCTATACCCTTGAGCTCTATAAGGGCTAAAAGTTCCGGCAGATACACCCGTATTTGTAATAGTATGAGTTTCTGTCGAAGCATCTACGAAAGTTGAGTCTGTACCGGTAGATATAGCTTGAGCGAGTAGTGATGTATATCTACTGTTAGCAACCGCGAAGAGTAAACTAAACTCAGAAGTTGAAGTAGCCAGATTCACGCCGTCAGAAGCCGTAAAAGTCAGAGTAAAGTCGCCAGCATCTGCCCCCAGAGTAGAAGGTGTTATTGTGAATACGTTATTTGACTGAGATACTGTAGCAGTAGATCCGAGAGACCCTGATGTAACCGCATAGTTCCAAGTAATTGGTATTCCTTCGGGGTCATTTGCTTCCAGAGTTACCACAGTTGCAGTACCATCAATAGCAAGCTCGTAAGAGCTGCTACCGCCTGTAGTAATTGTTGGAGCCGTATTGATTAGAGCAATGTTATACCAACCAGTACCATTCCAAAGATAAAGACGATTAGTTGAGCTAACATAAGCTTGTGCTCCTGCAGATACGCCAGATAATGGCAAATCCCCAATGGTGCTATAAACTGTAGTTGCACTTCCACTTCCACTTCCTTCAACCGCTGGTATTACCGTGGCAGTAGCGTCCCAGAAGCCTTTTGTGCTATTATATGTGTAAACAGATCCACCCGACGTAAAAGTCTGGCCATTGGTAGGGCTGTTTGGAAAGTTAATACCTGGCATTTATATCTCCTATGCTTTTAGATAATTGTATCTAATTTTTAAATTTTTCAAAGTATACCCCAACAAAGATTAAAAGTCAAGTTATATTTTTTGCTACCACGCAATAGTACCGTCAGTAGTGAACTTGTAATAGGTATAGCCACCGGCTGAAGATACGACACAGGTTCCTGTTATTGTTGGGCCAGAATCTCCACCAGGTACTCGAAGTATAACAACTCCAGTACCTCCGAGAGCGCCAACCCCACTGTAATAGCTGCGAGTACCACCACCACCACCACCAGTATTTGGAGCACCGTTTGTGACTTCGGTTGTCCAGCCTCCGTCTCCACCGCCTCCAATACCACCAATAGTCGTGGTTGATCCGCTAGCATTCTTGCCGCCCGCACCACCACCAGCATAGTAATTTCCATCGACCCACTGCTTGCCAGCACCGCCAGCACCCGTAGAACCAGAAGCACCATTACCGTCAGCACCACCGCCTCCACCGCCTCCAGGATTGGCCCCGGTACCACCAGCACCTACAAAACCTCCGTTTCCTACACCAGAAGCACCTCCAAGACCTCTACCTGCACCACCGCCTCCAGAACCTCGTGGAGTGGCAGTACTTGTGCCGGCAGTGTATGTTCCCCCACCACCACCACCATAGGAAGTGATAGATAAAGCTTGAGCAGCACACACTAAGGTACTCTGCCCACCAAAACCTCCTTGCCCATTGTTGACGGGTGCAAGCTGAGAATCTGTACCCTCTCCAAATGACCCGGCAACACCACCATCTCCTATTGTAACGCTATATACATTGCCGGCTGTAATGGCTATATTAACGTCTTCTTTATATTCTCCAGCTCCGCCACCCGCACCGTGTCGGTCACCGCCACCTCCACCACCTCCTACAACAAGATAGTCAAAAGTGGCTGGGCTAAAGGCTAAACTGAATTCAGAAACATTATTGCTAACATTTACTCCATCCGAGGCTGTGAAAGTTAAAGTAAAGCTGCCAACATCCGCCTCGAGAGTAGAGGGTGTGATAGTGAATACATTATCTGCCTGTGATACAGTAGCAGTAGATTCGAGAGACCCCGCTGTGACTGCATAACTCCAAATAATTGGAGACCCTTCAGGGTCATTTGCAGCGAGAGTTACTACAGTTGGAGTTCCATCATTAGCTAAGGCATAGCTGGCATCACCACCTATCGTGATATTTGGAGCTTCGTTTATTATCGCAATGCTATACCAACCAGCTCCGTTCCAGAAATATAGTCGATGGGTATCAACCACATAAGCTTCGCTGCCTGTGGCGACTCCAGAAAGTGGAAGGTCTGCTATGGTATTGTATAGAGTAAACCCGCCACTACCACTTGAGCCTTTTAAATTAGAATATATTGACATTTAAATTTCTCCTTGGTATGCCTCAGATAAAGATTGAGTTGGGGGTGTAAAGTTATCCGTATATTTTGCTACATTCATAATCTGGAAGTCTTCAATGTATGTCTCGAATATATGGCCGTATGATGCAATTTTAGGGCTAAACGTCCATGTAGTTGTATTATTTATTTCAGTATACTGAAAATCAGTACTTGTATGGTTTGCTATATTCTGACGAATACCATTATGATAGAGTTTAATTGCTCCATTATGTCTCACTAGAGCATAGTGTTGCCACGCATCTGCAGCCGTAGCCTTGTCTAGGGTGCTGCGCCACGCATTTCCGCTCCCACTACCTGTACTAAATCCTAATCTGCTCCCATACCCACCATCACCAAAAGTAAGAGCCGTCCCGCCGTGCCAAAGATGTAAGTAGTTACCGTTCCAATGATTTATAGCGGCACCGGCAGGAATTGTGGAGTCAAGATAGTGCCACAGCTCCACTGTAAAGTCTCCGGATAACGATATTTGTGGAGCTTCTATACCTATAAAGGCTGTATCTGCCCCAACTGCTGCGATGGATGCTGTGGAATACTTTGTTTGGGTGGTCGATGCCTCATAGAAAGCGGTAGTGTCACTTAGGGTCGCATCAGTCTTTTGATCATAGATGTCTGGAGTTTGATCGGTTCTTGCCCCAAGAAGTAATAATACGTTAGCCCAAAGCTCGTGTTCGAAGGTTAAACTAAACTCAGAAGCCGAAGTAGCCAAATTTACGCCATCAGAAGCTGTAAAAGTGATTGTAAAGTTCCCCGCTACAGTAGTGGAAGGTGTGATAGTGAATACATTATCTGCCTGAGCTACAGTCGCAGTAGATCCGAGAGACCCCGCTGTGATTGCATAACTCCAAGTGATTGGTATTCCTTCGGGGTCATTTGCTTCAAGAGTTACTATAGTTGGAGTTCCATCAGTAGCTAATGCGTAAGTAGTGTTTCCTCCGACAGTAATTGTTGGAGTCGTATTAATTAATGTGGCAGAATACCAAGCCGATCCACTCCAAAAATATAACTTGTTAGTTTCTGAAACATAAGCTTTTGTCCCTGTAACAACTTCTGATACTGGAAGATCGGCTACAGTAGCATATATACCTCCGCCCGAGCTCGTATTTTTTAATTCGCTATATACTGACATTTATTAACCTCCCCATGAGATAGTACCGCTGGAAGTAAATTTATAATATGTATAGTCACCTGAAGTAGACACTTCGCAAGTTCCAGTTGTGTTACCAGTCCCTCTTGCTGTGAAATCCCGTATTATAACGACACCAGAACCCCCGGCACCGCCAGGATATGCAGGCTGTCCAGCACCTCCAGCACCTCTCTGTCCACCGCCTCCGCCTCCTGTATTTGGATCACCCGCGTCAGCTGCACCCTCACCTCTGAAGCCATCGCCCCCTCCTCCGATACCTCCAGGAGAGTAGCCTGAATCAGTCTTAGCACCACCACCACCACCAGCATAGTAGTTTCCGTCAATCCACTGCTTACCCACACCTCCGGCTTGAGTATTATTTGCTGCGCTCTGTGATGCTGCTGCTCCCGCACCGCCTCCGCCGCCAGCTCCTTTATTAAGAAGGGTTGGTCTACTACCCACAGTTACAAAACCACCATTTCCTACTGCAGGAGTTATAACAGTACCCCGAGCGGAACCTGCACCAGACCCATACTCAGCAGGAGTTAAAGCGTTGCTGCCCTGCGGAGGCCCGCCAGCACCGCCCCAAGAAATAATAGAGATACCTTGCTCAGCAGAAACTATAGAGCTATGTTCTCCGACTCCTCCATGCTCGTCGCCAGGGCCTGCAATACCTCCATCCCCTACACTGATGGTATATACATTTCCTGTAACAGCAGTAATAATGGATTCTTTGTACTCACCGGCACCACCACCACCACCAGCTCCAGGAGATCCTCCTGCCCCGCCGCCACCTCCGCCACCGCCACCGGCTACAACAAGAATATCTATAGGGCCTGCGACGACCGAGGTATCCACTAACGCAATACTTGACCAGCCATTTACCTGCCATATATATAAAGTATTATTGGCAGTTACAAATGCCTGTGAACCTGTAGATACCCCAGAGGAGGGTAGATCAGCAACGTTAGCGTAAATTGTGGCAGCCGCTCCAATACTACCACTAATACCGCCACCCTTGAGACCAGAATATGTTGACATTTAGATTCCTTATACGTTAGTTAATAACCAACCATTGTTTACATTATAATATACGAGCTCAAAAGCAGCTCTCGCCTTTGCGACTGTCATATCTTCGCTAAGACCTTGAATTTTATGCCCATTTCTTGCAATTGTAATATTATTCGTAGAGGCATTGCCTGTCCCGTCAATAATACCGATTTTGTCACCAATCGTAGCTGAAGAAGGGAGTGTAATTGTAACAGCCGTCGAAGTGTCTAAAATATATGTAGACCCCGCTGTTGCTGTTGCGGAGCTTGTAGCCTCCGATACACTACTACTACTACCCCCGCCGCTTCCGGAGATTTCCACCCACTGGCTGCTTGAGCCATCGTTATAGTATATATAAAGAATAAGAGTTGTTGAGTCTACCCACAGGTCGCCGTCACTTGGTGACGATGGAGCAGTATCAGCCGCGACAACACTTGCACCGCCTCCAGAAGCTGCACCAGGGATAAACTTAGAGTTAGCATTATCCCAGACTAAAGTCTGTCCCTCTGTAGGAATTGCAGTAGTAATATCAACGTCTGTCAACTCATCTATGGAGGATACGTTTACACCTGAAGGGCCTTGAATACCTTGTGGGCCGGTAGCACCTATATCGCCTTGAATGCCTTGAGCACCTGTAGCACCTGTAGCACCTGTGGGGCCTTGCAAGCCTTGTGAGCCCTGAGGTCCAGTATCTCCTTGAAGGCCTGTAGCTCCGGTATCGCCCTGTGGTCCAGTTGGCCCAGTTGGCCCAGTTGGCCCAGTATCGCCTTGAGGGCCCTGTGCTCCATCAGCTCCATCAGCTCCATCAGCTCCTTGAGGCCCTTGAGGATTTATAACAACCCATTGTGCGCTATCTGCATCTTCATAGTATGTAAAGGTTCTTAGTATAGATGGATCAAACCACATATCCCCTGGAGAAGGAGAAGAGGGTGCAGTCTCAGATATAACTAAAGAAGCATCTGCACCTTGAGCACCGTCTACACCTTGAGCACCGTCTGCACCAGCTGGTCCAGTATCCCCTTGTATACCTTGTATACCCTGAATACCTTGAATACCTTGAATACCTTGGTCACCTTGCGGGCCGGTATCGCCTTGAGCACCTGCAGCACCTGTAGCGCCTGTAGCGCCTGTAGCGCCAGTATCACCTTGAATACCCTGATCGCCTTGAGGACCTGTATCTCCCTGAATGCCTTGAATACCTTGGATGCCTTGATCGCCTTGCGGCCCTTGTATACCCTGAGCACCTGTATCACCTGTGGCACCTGTTTGACCTTGTATACCTGCTGCACCAGATAAGTCTATTACGTAAGAATATACTGAACCATTCCAAAGATAAAGTTTACCAGTATCTACATCTTCGACATTGCCTGTATCAATTAAAGCAAATTCTCCTGCTATTATATCAGAAGGAGAAGTATCCGCAGTCAATGCAGCTACAGAGATATAGGTTTTTGCAACATTAAAACCAAGACCGGTAGCACCAGTAGCACCTGTCTCACCGGTCTCACCCTGAATACCTTGAATACCTTGAATACCTTGGTCACCTTGCGGGCCGGTATCGCCTTGAATGCCCTGAATGCCCTGAATACCTTGAATGCCTTGATCGCCCTGTGGACCTGTGTCCCCTTGAGCACCAGTAGCACCAATATCACCTTGAATACCTTGGATACCTTGTATACCTTGTTCGCCTTGTATACCTTGTTCACCTTGTGGGCCTATTTCGCCTTGAATGCCTTGAATACCTTGAATGCCTTGAATGCCTTGATCACCTGTAGCACCAAGCGATCCCGACAAATCTACTACAAAACTAAAAGTGCTTCCATCCCATTCAAACAGTTTACCATTGTCTTCGTCTTCAACACTACCTGTATTAATTAATGCAAATTGTCCTGAAGATAGAGTAGGCGCTTCGTCGGCATACATAAGCTCAGTAGATGTATAAATTTGTCCAATTGTAAACCTTTCACCGGTTATACCCTGAATACCTTGTATACCTTGAATACCTTGAATACCTTGTGGACCTCTCACATTACCAGTATTTATAGAGGTACCGTCGTTTAAGGTAACTACAAGATCATCTCCAGAGATAGTGGCAATATCTATACCCCTATTTCCATCGCCCTGAATACCTTGAATACCTTGAATACCTTGAATACCTTGAATACCCTGCGGCCCGATATTAGAGTAGGTAAGATTATCCCAAGTGGTTATTCCGTCTCCTATTTTTAAGTAGTCGGTATCAAGCTCATATCCAAGCTCTCCATCTGCTAAAATAGGATTGACTGTAGTCCAGTTGGCTGCGCTATCTCTTCTTATTTGAATTTGTACTGCCATTATGCTCCCCCTCCATTAAGGGCTATTGTAGTGGTATTTCTAAAGGTAGAGGCACTTCCGCCGTCTACATTTACCCCACCTGAATTAGCTCTGACAAATGCAGTAGTAGCTAATTGGTTTGTATTAGTGCCCAACGCAGCAGTAGGCGCTGTAGGAATGCCTGTAAAGACAGGGCTGTCAAGGGAAGATAGAGAAGCTATTGCTTCAGAAACAAATTCTGTTGTTGCAATCTTCGTACTATTATCCCCTGCAGTTGGGGTTGGTGAACTTGCTTCACCTGTAAATTGTGGATTTTGTATAGGTGCTTTAGTCCCTATAGCAATTGTTATAGTTGATGCAAAATTAGCATCATCCGCAATAGCAGCAGCTAACTCGTTTAGAGTATTTAACGCCTCTGGTGCGGAATCAATTATAGAGTCGACATACGCTACTGTTGCGTAGGGCGATAAGTCGACAGGAGTAAACGAAAATATGCCCGTTTCGTTATCATAGTTTAAGCTGCTACTACTTCCAGCAGGAGCTACGACTACTGATAAATCATTATATTCTATTTTTGAAGATATATCTACAGGAGTAAATGTGAATGTTCCATTAGTATTATCATATACTAAACTGGCATTATCACCCGGTGCTGCAACATCTATTGATAAATCAGTATATTCTATCTTTTTTATTGATTGAGCATATGTATCAATAGTTGTGGTGGTATATACAAACAAAGAAGTCTCAGACTTTGCTCTACCTATTTTAACGCTGGTACTGGAGGCTTCTCCAGAGAACGTCCCATCTGTTTCCAGATATATCTCGAAACCAGGAAGAAGGCCTGTCATATTATCAACAAACCCAGATATTACTACGGTTACCTCTTCATCTTCTGCTGCGGAGTTTTGAGCAATACCTATAAAAGTGTCGTTGGTAAAATACTGAATATCTGAAGCTACTCTACCTTCTGTTAATAAAGAAACAGGAAGCCCAGCAGTTACTGCGCCCCGAGCTACAAAAGCTAATTCCAGCTTATGAGTGTGTAAAGGAGTCGAAGCAAAAGAAAAGTCAAGAACTGTAGATGCAAGATTAGTTGGAATAACGTTTTCAGCACTACCAAGCGCTGTATTTGTTGGAAGTATAATACCGCCTTCTGTCGTTGCAGAGAGAGAAGCGTCTCCGATGTAGATAGTATTTGCACCAAAGAAGCCTCTATCAACATATAAATTTCTAAACCGCCTAATGGTATTACCGATATCAGTTGCTACATCATCAAGAGGTAGTATATCTGAGGTTATTCTACCAAACTTTGTCTCTACGAACTGTGTTGTCGCTACACGATTACTTGTATCTCCAGATACTGGAGTAGGTACATTTACTGCTCCGGAAAATGTTGCACCTTCCAAAGCAGCATAAGTACCTCCCAAGTCGTCAATAATTTCGAGTGCATTATCAAGTCCCGCACTAAGAGTAGCTGTAGAGGCTAAAGCTTCTGTAACTAAAGCCTCTGAGCTATTAATAGAGTCGGTTAAATCCCCTAAACCCGTGGTCACACTTTCGGCTACCGTGGCAAGCTCAGTATTCAGGTTGTTAAAGTTGCTATCCACTTCATTATTAGTAAGCGGTTGACCTTTTCCTGCGCGAGTTACAATAGTAGCCATTAATTATCTCCTATTAAGTAGCGTCTGCTAAAGCTACTGACCAAGTGATTTGAAGACTATCTTGAGGAGCCTTGTTTACAACATCAAAAGTAGTACGACAAAGCATAGACTGCTCTTCGTGCTCAAGGTCGAGAGCATTATATGCAGCATTAAAAATCGCCGCTTCTTTAATACCTATGGTATCAGATACACCGCCTGGATTGTACTCCTGGAATACTGCTACAAAAACTAAACGGTCACCCATCTTCTTAGTACCGCCGTCAATATAGGGGACACCCTCTGCAGTACTGCCCGCATCTTGTGATAGTCGGTTTGTAACTGCATTATAGTCTCCTTGGTAAATAGAGTCAAGCTGGCTAAAGTAAGGATTATCTGGAAGACCGGCGTCTACACGATCCGCACCCATGTCAATACGAAAGTCATAACCGCCTGGAAGACCTGTAGTCGCTTCAGCCTGTAGCTTATTCATAGAGGCGGTAGTAGCAGTTTGCTCTGTACCAATGCCCATAAATCTCATCATATTTGGCAAAGTATTTCCAACATAACCAGCAGGAACAGCTTCAGTGCCTGCATCCATCATTCTACCAATGATATGTGCTAAGCCGTGGTTTGTTACCATATTTCGAATTGTCTTATGCTTCTTTACTTTACCCTCTGAATTTTTAAGAACAATGTTTACTGTACCTTTTAGCTTTAAATCATCTATTTGCATTTTAATCTCCTTAATATGCTCTGCCGACTTACATAATCTGCAAATAACTATTTTCATAGTTCTGCTTAAAGATAGGTACTCAACATTGTCGGCAATAGTTGAGTACCTTGTGAAATTTCTACACCCTGTTAATAATTCTACCTACATATTGTTCGCCAAAATAATCTGCTGTTGCATATGTATGGCCAAAAAACTCTCTTGTATCTTGTAACTCTAAGTATTCGTCTTCGGATCTTTTATAGTCAGTTGGCCTCTCAAAAGTTGCTATTAAAGAAATAGCTTCATTTCTGGGCTTATATATATCAGCAACATAGTTATCTTGCGTATTAACAGACTCAAGAGCAAGATCTGCCCTATTAGATAGTGTGGAGCTTGAAGTACTAACACTATCCTGCCTTGGCTTTGTAAAGTACTTCTTTATCAGCTCTAAGACATTTGCAGCATCATTAAACTTTGGTCTAATATTCCTTGTAGATGTTTCCGATGTTTGGAACCTATCGAGAAGTATTTCGAGCCTTACAATATCAAAAAATGTCTGTCGTATAGTTGCATTATCGTATACAGGGCCCTTTATTAAGTATTTAACTACCAATTCCGAAGCTTCTGCACCATCGAACTTCCCAAGTAGAAATAACCATTGAAGAAAGTCCGGAGAAACTAATTGTGCCGCACTGTTTGCTATACGATTTTTTGCACTATAAGTAGTACTTGTGCTGTTTATATATTCGTACTTTTTAAAAGGCATTCCAAATTTAATGCCAAAACCGCCCCAATTCTCTTTATCCCTTCTACCGGCCTGAATACTTAGACGAGTTTCTTGTCGATCGTACTGATAATCCCTTATATACCCCGCAAACGAGGTCTGATAATAGTAGCTTGATAAATATCTATAAGTGGTGTATTTATTTTCTACAATCTCTCCACGTCTATCATATACGGGTAATTGTACTGTTGTATAGGTAGGCCTGAAATTCTTCCTATATATTGGCTTTCTTGTCCAGTTTGTATGTAGCTCTATAGTGTTACCAGGATCGAATATTACATGGTCATCATACCCATCGTTTGACGTTACGAAGGCTGAATCAGTGATCACTAATCCTGTATTTGCATTTATAGACTTAATGCTACCCGTGAACAATATACTACCATCATGCTTACTAAGCACTTTAAGAACTGTTTTTGTAATATTACTTGTACTTATTCCTGTTACATTGTTAAGATATACACCGCCCCAGAAAATCGCACGCTGACCGTAAACGGCCTGAACAGTTTCCACACTACCATCTTCATTATATGTGTATACGTAATCTATTACATACTGTTGCGTCCGAGAAACGTAACCAGATCTTATTTGATACCTATCTTTTATTATAAGCGGCCTATCATCAAATCGAAGTTCAATATTATTATACTTTCTTGGCCCGCTCTCTACATCTAATACCTCTTTTGTAAAGTCAGATCTACCAAGTGCTTCTATATTTGAAGATATGGAAGTATCTTCATAAAATCCTTTAATTACCTTTTTTAGAAACTCATCTTCATACTGTATACTCTCATCAAATCGACCTTTCTCTACGTATTTTTTAACAAGGGAAGCAATGGTTGCTTTTTGTAGAGAGAAATGAGATTTACCCGCTTCAAGAACTTCCGTATTAGTATTCAGTAGTTCAAAGTTTGATCCTTTAGAGACAAGCTTTTTAATAAGTTCTGGAATATTGATAGAATCAAAAATAGGTTTTACAGGCTTGAGTCTAACATCTATAGAGCTATCTAAAAAATCATAGGCTAATAAAGGCCTTGCTACAACATTATATTCTGAACTTACTAAACTATCCTTTGTAGGCTTATGTATCTTCTTTCCATGCTCAAAAGAGCTAAAGTTAAGAAATACTCCCTGCCTACCAAGGTCTGCCAAGTCTTTAAACTGAAGTATTGGCTTATTTCTTGGTACATTTTCTACGCTTAATTCTTCTTTTGTATAACTTGATCTACCTGCTGTAATGGCTAAACGTAAGTCAATATACTCTTGGGTTCTCTTAACTATTTCTTTACCGTGATCTGTTAGTCCAAGAGTTATAAAATCGCCCGGTCTATCTGCGTGGTTGCTCGGCCATTTAAACTCGAGCATTGGCTTATTTCTTGGCCCACTTTCGACAGTTAAGATCTCTTTCGTAAAGCTTGATCGGCCTTGGTGTAGTATATTTACAGCTATGGAAGAAGTGTCAAATAAACCTTTTGTAGGTCGTTGTGTGCTATGCTCGTTTTCAATTGTAAAGAATGAACCCGCTCTATTGTCTCTTGTATCTTCTATACTGCCAAGAGGCCATTTAAACTCGAGCATTGGCTTATTTCTTGCGCTGCTTCCTACACCCAATGTCTCTCTCGTAAAGGAGGAACGACCTTGGTGCAGGGTATTTACAGATATAGAAGAAGTATCAAATAAACCTTTTGTAGGTCGTTGTGTGCTATGCTCGTTTTCAATTGTAAAGAATGAACCCGCTCTATTGTCTCTTGTATCTTCTATACTGCCAAGAGGCCATTTAAAAGATAGAGCCGCTTTCTTTCTTGGAGCACTTTCTACATCTAAAATTTCTTTTGTAAACCTTGACGGGTTTGCAAGTATATAGTTAGCAATACTTGTAGTATCAAAAGCACCTTTTTTAAAGTATAACTCTTCTAAAGTATTTGAAGACGCTAACTGCTCCGTTCTTCTTTCGGGATTATCCGTACCTACAGAAAATGAACCGCTATTTTGAACGACTTTAAATGTTATCTCTCGAAGTAGGCTACCGGATTGGTAAGGTGTTAAATCCTCAGAAAGGAGTACAGAACCATATTCCTTACCTACAACTGCTATATTTTGAGCCGATACGTTTACTTGTAAAGTATATACATAATTTTGATAGTCTCCATTAGGTCCATAACGTGAGCCTATCGCCCTTACACCGATTGTTTCTACAGTGCTTGTAACAGGTGCTTTTACGTCTCCAGACGGAAAAGTGTAAAAAGGACCCGTAGCGCCTTCTTCAAGAACAACAGTATTATAATCTACTTCAGCATTACCGGAATCATATAATAAACTACCGAATGTAAAGCCTAACTCAGTAAGTTTTCTGGGCTGGCTGATTATATTTACAATATCTAAACGTTTTAATAATACGCTAATATCTGTATTTGTTAATATATTTGTAACATCGCCAAAACCTTTAGTAGGTTTTAATGCGTGTATAAGCGCTTCTGTAACAGCATAGGCTGGTGGAAGAGCTTCTGGGTAAACAAGTATTTTAAAGAGCTCAGAGCTAAAGATGGTATCAAGCGGCATCTTAGCTCTGTTTGAGTCTAAACTATCTAATAGGCTTACTGTGTCTTTCTTAATTTTTGCCGCACCCGCAACTACATACTCTGAGGAGCTTGCGGTATCAAATAAACCTTTAGTGCTTCTTTTAGTTGTAAAGTCTGTACTTGTGGCTGTATCAAATAAACCTTTTGTTACTTTAAAATGGTCTATTGAGTCCTGGAACTCAAATGCATCATATAAGTTAGTGTGAGACTTTGAGTTTGTGAGTGTTAAAATTAACGCTGTGGGAGATATTTGATCTTGAAGGCTATAAGAGGTTAATAATGCCGCACCATCTGTTCGAGCCCTTGCAGCCAACTGATCGAGTATTTTTGCGCTTGATAGTATGGCTCTTACTGACATTTAATTCCTCACCTTAGCTTGTTTCTAACGAAATCCCCCCAATAACAGGTATTAATATAAACGCAGTACCTAATATTACAAATGTACTCCCATCTGCATGTTGGGGCTTGAAAGAGCTCATACTAATTGTATCAATTGCTTTTCGTAGTATTTGTACGGAGTTTCTGCTCATGCAAACCCATCTCTAATCCTAAAGTTTAATGGCTGAAATATAGTCTGAGTGGTACCATCAGCGAAGGTTATCTCTATCTCACCTTCGTAGTATCCTGCTTCTGGATTAGAAAGCAAAAAGTCCCCAAGTGTAAATACAATTGTACCGCCCCCTGCCGATGATAGTCCGCTATCAAATTCTATAGTGGTCAGCACTGCAGTCGTTGACTTTTTTCGAAGGTGCAATGCAATATCAGCTCCGCCGGCATTATACGTAAGGCCTGAGTCATCTCTTATCAGAGTAATCTGTAAGTTTGCTACTCCATCTCCCGATACTAATGAAATTACATCCATAAAACTGCCTATTCTTTTCCTTTTTGGAACTTGTGGAAATTATTTCCAGATATCGAGAATTATATCCAACTTAACATATGATGTCAAGAACTTTTTTTATTATGGTGCCCACGGAACCCCGA
>Ga0208134_1001427_pt1 | contig 13718 bp, 20 predicted proteins | sample VirMetDEL_Mar_31_FD_184515 | JGI IMG/M metagenome (GOLD analysis project Ga0208134, IMG submission 184515) | Aqueous microbial communities from the Delaware River and Bay under freshwater to marine salinity gradient to study organic matter... | ecosystem: Environmental > Aquatic > Marine >... | reverse complement strand
AGCACCACAACAGGCAGAAACTCAAGAAACACCACAAGAAATTGAGGATTTTATTCCAAGCCAAGTTCGTATGATACAATTATTTTTAAATTCAGAAAGTGAGCCTAAATTTAAAGAGATGATAAATTCCTTACAAGATCGCTATAATACTGATAATTTAACAGATACAGTTTATAAGGCGATTGAAAATGAACATAATAGAAGCTAAAATACAATTAACACAAGACGAAGTAAGAAATCTAAAAGGTCAATTTTTAGATGAAAGCCACATAAAATATCCCATAATTAATACTGATACCATAGTTTACAATCAACTAGGGCAAATAGTGATGATATTTTTAAAAAACTGTATTCCTAGTGATATTGCTTTTGAAGCATTTAAAGTTTTTAGAAAAGCAGTAGCAGTAAGTAATAATAGAGGTCAAGCCGCAGGTCCTATACCAGAACATATAAAAACAGGCGATAAACTTGACGGACTAACAGTTGGTAAAGTTCAAGGTAATAGATTCTGGCCATTAAGAAAAGACGGAACATTATCTAACTCCCCAAAAGCTAGAGCAGTACATAGTTCTATAATTGGTTATGCTGATAGATATGCGAGAATACCTTATTGTCGTACAACAGAATACACACAAAAATTTTTTGATGATTATAAAAAAACTTTGCCATACATTCGTTTCATAGCAAAAAAATTTAAAGAATATATGCCAGAACGATATGAAGCACAGATGCAAGCATATAATCAAACGCACCCAGATTTTAAAATAAAAGGCACACCATTTACAACAGTAACTTTAAATAAAAATTTTAGAACAGCCGCACACTACGACGCAGGAGATATACCAGAAGGTTTTGGAAATTTAGGTGTCTTAGAAGCAGGCGAATATTCAGGTGCTTATACTTTAATGCCTAAATATGGGATTGGTGTTGATGTGCGTAGTTGTGATTTAGCATTATTTGATGTTCACGAATTACATGGAAATACAGAATTAAAAAGAATTGGTAATGCTGAAAGAGTTTCAGTTGTTTGTTATTTCCGTAAAAAAATGGTTGAATGTGGCAGTGCTAAAGAAGAATTAGAAAGGGTAAAATATAAATGAGTTACAGAATAGCAATACCTTCATATAAAAGAAGCGAAGCAATTAAAAAAAAAACTTTAGCATATTTAAATAAAACAAATGTTGATTTTGATAAAATTGATGTCTTTGTAAGCGATGAAGCAGAATATGATTTATATAAACAATTAAATGTTAATGTTTTAAAAGGTGCGTTGGGTTGCGGTGCTAATAGAAATTTTATAACAAATTATTATCCAGAAAAACAAAAAATTTTATTCATGGACGATGACATAAAAACTGTTTCTATGTATGCAAATAAAAAAACATTAATAGAAATACAAGATTTAGATGCAATGATTATAAATTGTTTTGAAATATCTTTATCAAATAACAACAATTTATGGGGTATTTATCCAGTTCATAATGCTTTTTTTATGAAAGAAAATGTCACTTTTGACATTCGTTATATAATTGGTTGTTTTTATGGTGTGGTAAATAACCATAATTCTCATGCTTTTGTAGATTTAGAAGATAAAGAAGATTTTGAAAGAACGATTAAATATTATTTGCATGATAATGGAGTCACAAGATTTAATTATATAGCACCTGAAACTGCATATTATACTGAACAAGGAGGTATGCAAGAAACAAGAACTAAAGAAAGAGTAAAATGGTCAGCCTTAGAATTAGAAAAAAAATATCCGTATGTTTGCAAATCTTTTATAAGTAAAAAAGGCTACTATGAATTAAAATTAAAAGACCGAAGATTTAAAAAGTTAAAAAGTCAAAATTAAGGAGTTTTTTCAATAATGACAGATAAAAAAAAAGTAGGCAGACCTAAAAAAGAATTGCCATATACCTTAGAAGATATAGAAAAATTAGCTACAATGCAGTGTACTAGAGAAGAAATAGCGAATTTCTGTGGGGTATCAATAAGCACTTTAAAGCGTAATTTTGACCCCCCTATAAAAAAGGGATGGGATAAGGGCAAAAGGAGTTTACGAAGAGCCATGTTTGATAAAGCTATGAGAGGTAATACAACTATGTTGATATGGCTTTCAAAAAATTATTTGGGTATGAAAGATAAAGTTGAAACATCAGAAGAATCAGAGCCATTGCCTTGGTCTGATTGATGCCATTAACTAAACCTCAACAAACAGTAATCCAATCACAAGCTAGATTTAGAATACTAATATCTGGTCGTAGGTTTGGTAAAACCTATTTAGCAATAAATGAGTTGGCTAGATTTGCAAGATTTCCAAATAAAAAAGTTTGGTATGTTGCTCCTACTTATCGGCAAGCGAAAGGCATATGTTGGGTTGAATTAAAAGATAGATTACAAAAACATAGGTGGGTTAAAGATATAAATAATAGTGATTTGACTGTAACATTGCGTAACAATTCGCGAATATCATTACGAGGTGCAGATAATGAACAAAGTTTGCGTGGTGTTGGTTTAGATTTTTTATGTATTGATGAGTTTGCTGATATTAGTCCTAACGCATGGTACGAAGTTTTAAGACCTACATTATCAGACACGCAAGGGCATGCTATATTTTGTGGTACTCCAAGAGGGTTTGGTAATTGGGCTTATGATTTGTATGTTAAAGGTCAAAGCGATAAAGATTGGGAAAGTTTTAAGTATACTACATTAGAGGGTGAACAAGTTCCCCAAGAAGAAATAGAACAGGCTTCATCAGATTTAGATGAAAGAACATTCCAACAAGAATATATGGCAAGTTTTGTTAATTATTCTGGTATGATCTATTATAACTTTGATAGGAAATTACATTTAAGGGAAAAATATTTATCTGATTATAGCATTGTGCATATAGGATTGGATTTCAATGTTGACCCAATGGCAGGAGTTGTTTGCGTTATAGAAAATGATAAGATAGTTGTTATTGATGAGATTCAAATATGGAGTAGTAATACAAATGAAATGTGCGAAGAAATAAAAAATAGATATAAATGCAAAATAAAAATATACCCAGACCCAAGTGCTAGGCAAAGAAAAACATCTGCTGGTGGTATGACTGATATTGCAATATTAAAAAATGCAGGCTTTGATGTATTTTCTAGAAACAGTGCGCCATTAGTTCGTGATAGAATTAATGCAGTTAATGCAAAATTAAAAAATGCAAAAGGTATTAGTTCGTTGTCTATTGTAAATACTTGTAAAAATGTGATAAAAAGCATAGAAAGACAGATATACAAAGAGGGAACTCATGTGCCAGATAAAGATAGTGGTTATGACCATTTTAACGATGCATTGGGTTATATGATAGAATATAATTTTCCTTTGCGTAGAGATTTTAAACCGAGTAGTCCTCGTAGGTGGAGTTAATGGCTGAGTATAATAGAGATTTTTTAACAGCAAAACATGATTTGTATGAAGATAACATACAAAATTGGGAATTCCATATTCGTAGTTTTTTAGGTGGTAACGATTATAAAAATGGCTACAATTTACATAGATACATTTTAGAAACACCAGAAGAATACGATCAACGCATTAGACATACTCCTGTTGATAATCATTGTCGTAATGTTGTGCAAATATATTCAAGTTTTTTATGGAGAGTACCACCTAGTCGTGATTACGGAAAATTAAATGGCGATCCACAATTAGAAGCATTTATTGAAGATGCTGATTTAGACGGAAGAACATTTAATAATGTTATGAGAGAAATGCAAATTAATGCAAGTATCTATGGTAACTGTTGGGCAATAATAGATAAACCACAAGTAAATACAAAAACGAGAGCCGAAGAATTAGAACAAGATATAAGACCATACATATCAATTTATACTCCAGAGAATGTTGTTAATTGGCATTACTCAAGAGCTCGTAGTGGTAGATTTTATTTAGATTTATTAGTTTTATTAGAAGATGTTAATCAAGAAAGAGCTATCGTAAAAGTATTTACAGAAGAAGATATATGCACTTATGAAGTAAAAGATTACTTAAAAGATTTTGCTGTAAAAGATGTAAAGTTGCTTGATGAAGTAATTAATCCTTTAGGAAAAATTCCTGCAGTTAATTTATATAATCAACGATCACATAAAAGACCAATAGGTATTAGTGATTTATCTGATGTTGCAGAATTACAACAGTCTATTTACAATGACTATTCAGAAAAAGAACAATTAATCAGATTAGCAAACCACCCTTCATTAGTAAAAACACCAAATGTAAATGCTTCTGCGGGTGCAGGCTCAATTATAGAAATGCCAGAAGATATGGAGCCTAACTTAAAACCATATATCATACAACCATCAGGGCAAAATTTAGATGGTATTATGAAAAGCATACAAACTAAAATACAAGCTATTGATAGAATAACACATATGGGTAGTGTTCGTTCTACGAGTGGCCAAATAGCAAGTGGTATAGCATTGCAAACTGAGTTTCAATTATTGAATGCAAGATTAAGCGAAAAGGCAGATCATTTAGAAAATGCAGAAGAATCAATATGGAATTATTTTGCTATGTGGCAAAACCAAACATGGGATGGTAAAATAGATTATCCAGATACTTTTGATATAAGAGATTGGGCAAGTGATATTCAGTTGTTACAAATTGCAAAAGCTAGTGGTGTTAAATCAGAAACTTTTACAAAAGAAATAGATAAACAAATAGTATCAGCAGTTATTGATGATGATGATTCTATTAATACAATTAACAATGAAATTGATAGTAGTACAAGTGCAATTGGTAGTTTCTCAACTCCAAGTATTGAGGGACAAGAAGCCCAAGAAGAATAATGGCTAAATACAAAGGCAGAACAGTCAAGCTAAATAAAATTATGCGTGGCGATGTTAAGAAATTTAAAGTTTTCGTCAAAGATAAATCAACAGGTAATGTTAAAAAAGTTAATTTCGGTAGTAAGACTATGAGTATTAAAAGTCATATTCCTGCGAGAAAAAGATCATTTATGGCAAGAATGGGTGGAGTATTAAAAAAAGTAAAAGGGCAAAAAACATTAAGTCCTGCTTACTGGGCAATAAGAAGTTGGCGATAACGGATATGTATGAGCAGACAAGAAATATTAGAACAATTAGCTGACCAACACGAAGCACAATTAAAAAGCACATTACGAGATTTAGAAGAAGAAATACTTAGTAGTATCTCAAGAGCAACAGGTGGTAGCGAATTAATAGATACACGAATAGCAATAGAACTACGCAAAGATATTAAAAGGCATTTACAAGAAACATATTTATTCGTTTCTGATAAGTTAGTTAGAGATTATGATAAAGTTGTAAACGAATTTATAAAAGAGTTTGGTGCTTTAAAAATTCCAGATAAGTTTAAATCATTAACAAAAATAGATTTAGAAACTATTACAGCATTAAAATATCAAGCATTTAGTGGTTTTGAAAATTTGGCGAATAGATATCTAAGTGAAATATCTGGTAATGTTTATGCAAACGCAATCGCAGGTCGCCCATTTAGAGATATGGTCAAAGATATACGAGGGAAAATAACAGGAGAGGTAGATGTTAGAGGTAGATCAATGTCAGCTTACGCAGGACAAATAGCACATGATAGTGTTATGCAATTTGACGGACAATTTACAATACACAAAGCAAAAGAATCTGGTTTAAAAAATTTTAAATATACAGGTACTTTAGTCACTGATAGCAGACCATTTTGTGTAAGACATGTCGGTGAAACTTATTCTGAATCTGAAATTAGAAGTATTTGGACTTCAAATTGGGCAGGCAAATCTAGTGGCGATCCATTTGTAGTAAGAGGTGGTTATCGTTGTCGCCATACTTGGTTGCCTGTAGATAAAGATTGGGATATAAGCGATATAACATAAGGAGTTAAACTATGGCTGACGAGCAAAACAATACTGTTACGGATACTGCACCAGAAACTAAAGCAGAAGAAACTAAAGTTGAAGAAAATACAGTAGCTGAAACTACTTATACTGAACAGCAAATGCAAGATGCTATTAGAACTAGGATAGGTAAAGAGCGAGAAAAAATATTTAAAAAATTAGGTACGGAAGATTTAGATAGTGCTGTTAATGCAATCAAACAAAAAGAACAGTTTGAATTAGATGAAAAGAAAAAAAGAGGTGAGTTTGATGATATCATGAAACAACAAGCTGAAAAATCTAATCAAGAAATTAATAATCTTAAAACCGAATTACAAAAAATAAAAATTAATGACAGTTTATTATCTAGTGCAAGTAAACATAAAGCTAATGTTCCAGATCAAGTTGTGCAATTATTAAAAGCGAATGTGCAATTAAATGAAAATGGTGCTGTAGAAATACTTGAAAATAATAATCAACCTCGTTATAACAAAAAGGGAGAACTTTTGACTGTTGATGAATATGTTGAAGAGTTCTTAACACAAAATCCGCACTTCCAAAGCGCAACTCCTAGTGGGTCTGGAAGTCAAGGTAATGTGGCTCGGGTATCCGCCAAAGCCTTTAATATTGGTGACTTAGATATGACAAATCCTGAAGATAGGAAGCGATATGCTGAATATAAAAAGGAAAGGGATAGTAAACCCACTGTCATAAATTTAACCTAAAATTAGAGGAGATTAGCTATGGCTGATGAAACTACAAGTAGCACGGTCTCGGAACTATATACCGAGATTATTGCTGAAGCTATGTTTGTCGTACAAGAGAAATCTATAATGAGAAACTTAGTGAAAAATTATACTATCGCAGGTGGCGGTAAATCCGTTGAAGTTCCAATTTATGCGGCTGTTTCAGCAGCAGCAGTTGCGGAAGCTACTGATTTAGCAAACACTGCTATCAACCCTACATCAGTTACTATAACTGCATCTGAGGTTGGTGTTATGACTACATTAACTGACCTTGCTAGAAATAGTGCGTCAAGAAATGTTGCTTCTGATATTGGACAATTATTCGGTAATGCTATTGCTAAAAAAATTGACCAAGACTTATTGGCATTGTTTGACGGATTCTCAACAGCAGTAGGTACTGATAGTGCGGTGTTATCGCCAGCTACTATTTTTAATGCGGCATCAACTTTAAGAGCGGCAGGACTGCCTGTTGATGAAACATATTGTGTAGTACATCCAAAAGTTGCGTATGACCTTAAATCTGGAATTACAAATACTTTCGCAGGATTACCAAGTGATATTTCAAATGAAGCTATGCGTAGTGGCTTTATTGGTCAGATTGCAGGAATCAAAATATTTGAAACAGGTAATATGGCAAACACAGGTACTGCGGGTGATTACAAAGGCGGAATGTTCCACAAAGACGCATTAGGACTAGCTATGATGCAAGATCTTAAATTAGAAACTCAAAGAGATGCTTCTCTAAGAGCTGATGAGATTGTTGCAACTGCAGTTTATGGTGTCGGCGAACTACATGATTCGTATGGTATTGAAGTCATTGCAGACTCATCAATCCAATAAATTTATTAATATTGAGGGGGGATTTTTCCCCCTCTTTAGTATATGATAGACGAAAACATAACAAAGAGTGGTTTTATGGACGATAAAATTGTTGAATTAACAAATGGTAAAAAAACTATAAAAAGAAAATATGTTGATTGGGAAATTAATCAAAAGATTTGGGAATTTAGAGGATATAGTTTAGTAAAAGATAAACCTAAAAAGAAAAAAGGTAAAAAGTAATGTGTCATTGTGACGGAAATTGTTTGTTTGGTAAATAATGGCTACTTCTCAATTTGCTGTAGCTAATAGTGATTTACAAGCTATTCAACCTGATATTTTAGGTTTTGGCATTACTGATTTTGGAACTCAATTACAATTTGCAGAAAATGATGTTCTAAGAAAAATTAGAGCTGATTGGTGGGAACGATACAGACATCAAGTAAGATATAAAGATATTACAAAAGTAACAAGTGTTGAAATGACTGACAGTAAACTTACTGATGCTCAATGGAAAAAAAGTGTCGTTTATATGGCGATGTGGAAATATATTTTACCACAATTAACTAAATGGAAAGAACAAGGAGATATGGATTCTTTTCAAATACAAATAGAATTTTACAGAGATAGATTTGAAGAAGAATTTAACCAAGTATTGAAAGATGGTGTTGAGTACGATGAAGATGGGGGTGGCACAGTTTCTGACAGTGAAAAAGAAGCTATGCATACAAATCGTCTTGTTAGATAATGGTCGCTGACGTACAAATTAAAGTTAATACAATCCAAGTTAAAAAATTAATAAGTAAATTAAAAAGAGATATACCTAAAGATATACAAACAGCATTAAATAAAGTTTCAGCTTATGGTGTAAAACAAATTACAGAAAAAACACAAAAAGGTCAAAAGCCAGATGGTGGTAGATTTAGAGGTTATGCACCAAGTACAAAAAAAGATAGATTAAAACGAGGTCGTCAAGTTGGTTTTGTTGATTTAACAGATACAGGTCAAATGTTTAGATCTTTGACTTGGAAAAGGAGAAGACATAAAGCAACTATATTTTTTAGAAGACAGGCTGAAAATAGAAAAGCAAGTTATCATGATTTTTTTGGTGCAGGAAAAAGTAAAGTCGTTAGACCTTTCTTTGCTATTGGACGAAAAGATGAAAATAGGATAAGAGATATATTCTTTAAAAGTATTGGTGTAAGATGAGTGAAAGAGAAGATATTGCTAGTGACATAATTACAAAACTTACTGCTGTCAGTTCCCCTATTACATTTAAAAAAATAACTAGAGAGCCATTTGACCCAGAAGAATTAGCAGATCCACAATTTCCTAGTGTGTATATTCAAAGTGGTACAGAATCTAGAGAAGCAAGCGGAATGGGTGCTGTTGGTACAGGTAAAACACAAGGCACTATTGATTTTATAATTGTCGGATTTGTAAAAGGAACTACATCAAATATTGATACTGCTAGAAACCAATTAATAGAAGTTGTTGAAGAAACACTTGATAATGATATAACTAGAAATGGTAATGCACTTGATACGCAAATAGTAGAAGCTGATACTGACGAAGGAGAAATTTTTCCTTATGGTGGTGTTAGAATTGTGGTAAGAGTAATTTACGAATTTACAAGAGGAACTGCATAATGGCAAAAGATATTAAAATAACAAATGGTAAAGATACTATGACTATTCGTGAAGATAGTCTTGAAAGATTTGAAAAACATGGTTATAAGAAATTGTCTAGTAATGAGCATGTTGTTCCAAAAGAACAGCCTAAAAAACTAGACATTAAATCTAACTCAAAGGAGTAAAATATGGCACATCACGGTAAAGAGGGAGTTCTTAAAGCAGGCTCGACTGTTATAGGTGGAGTTACAGGCTTTACGATTGACACTACTGCTGATGTTGTTGAAGATACCTCACTAGGTAATTCTGCTAAAACTTATTTAGCTGGCAGAACTGCATTTAGTGGAAGTATTGATATGCACTATGATGAGGGAGATACAGCACAAGAAACTTTAGACGTAGGAGCAACTATTGCCTTTACTTTGTTGCCAGAAGGAAATACTTCAGGAGATCAAAGTTTTGCTGGCAGTGGTATCGTTACTTCAATGTCAGTAGGTGTAAGTCTTGATGGTGTTTCTACTCGTTCAGTTGCATTTCAAGGCACAGGTGCTTTAACAATAGGTACAGTCTAATTTATGGCAGAAAAAATAGATTTTTTTGAGGGAGTCAAATCACATTTTGATTCCCTTGAAACTAAGATTATAGAAGTTCCAGAATGGGGTTTAGAAGGCGAAAAAGCTATTTATACTAAACCTTTTAACATGAGGGAAAAATCCAAATTATTTAAAGGTGCTAATCAAAGCGACCTTAATGTTCTCATTGATGTTATTATTGAAAAAGCATTAACTAAAGATGGCGATAAAATGTTTACTATGGAACATAAATTAAAATTTAGAGTTCAAGCTGATACTGATGTTTTAGGTCGTGTTGCAAGTGAAATAATGAACACAGAATCAGATTTAAACGACATTAAAAAAAAATAAAAAATACACCAGAACTTTACGCAATATTATCTTTAGCAGAAAAGCTACATAAGACAGTAAGTGAAATCTTGCAAATGTCTGTTACAGAGTTTAATATGTGGATTGCTTATTATGATTTAAAACATGAAGAATCTGAAAGGCAACAAAGAATCGCTCAAATGAAAAGAAGATAATGGCTACAAAAAAAGTTAATATTGATATCATAGCTAAGGATAAATCTAAAAAAGCCTTACAAGGTGTAAATAATAATTTAGATAAAGTTAAAAAAAAAGCAAACCTAATTAAATCAGCATTAATTGGTATTGGTGGTGCATTAGTCTTACAAAAAATAGTTAGTGTTACTGCTAGATTTGAAGATTTAAGAGATTCTCTTACAGCAGTTACAGGTAGTGCAGAAGATGGTAAACAGGCTTTTGATTTCATAAAAGATTTTGCAACTGAAACTCAATTTAGTGTTGAAGATCTAACAAAAAGTTTCATTATGTTAAAAGCTAGTGGCATAGACCCGACTAGAAAATTATTAACAACATTTACAGATACAGCCGCAGTTACGACAGATCAAATCGGTGTGTTAGATGCAATGACGCGTGTTTTTGCAAGAGGTATTCAAGGTGGTTTAGGTTTAGAAGAATTAAATCAAATCGCTGATAGAGGTGTACCTGTATTTAGAATTTTAGAAGAACAACTTGGTATCACAAGATTAGAAATAGCTAAGTTCGGTCAGTCAACAGAAGGTGCGGCTAAAATATTAGAAGCATTACAAGTTGGTTTAAATGCAGAGTTCGGTGGCGCTACTGCAACTAAAATGGATAATCTTTCTACAGCTATGTCTAACTTTGGTATTGCTGTTGACAATAGTGCTGACGCATTCGGTCAAGGTGGATTTGGCGGTGCATTAACTAATGCTATAAATCAAATGACAAGATTTATAACATTTATAGAGCCATTAATTTCTTTGTTAGGAAAATTAACAGGATTAGTAATTACTGTTTTAGTTACTCCATTTCAATTATTAGGTGATGCTGTTGCTTATGCTACTCAAAAAGGATCAGAATTTTTACAATGGTTAGGGATAACTGAAAAACTTGCTGATGAGGTTTCTACTGCTACTGACAGTCAAACTGAATCAAATAAAAAATTAGCAGAATCAATTGAAGTAGTTGAAATGAAAACTATTGATTTAATATCAGCATCAAAAAAACAAATAGAAGCAAACAATAAAATATTTCAAAGTATCAGAGATAGAAACAAATCAGAATTTGATTTAATTGGCGAAAGAATGGAAAAAGAACTCGCTTTAGTTGAAGAGCAAGAAAATTTATTAAAATTAATCAGAGATGATGCTATCGCACAAGGTTTACAAAGTGAAGAATTGGCTAATGCAAATTATTTAAAAGGATTAGAAGAATTTGAAGATATGAAAAACATGATAATTTTAGAAGCTAAAGATGAAAGAATGAAAATTATTGAAGATGAATTAGAGGAAGCATTTAAACTACAACAATCATATTATGATAAAAATCTACAAGCACTTAAAAGTAGGAATTTTGATTTTGAAAATTTAGAAAAAATGAGTGATGAACAAAAGAAAGATTTAGCTAAAGCAAGTGGTAGAGAACTACTAGGTGAATTAGCTAAAAATAATAAAGCTGCTTTTGAACTTAATAAAGCATTTAAAATAAAAGACGCAATTATAGATGGCATAGCAGGTGTACAAAAAGCATTAGCAATGGGACCTTTTGGTATACCATTAGCAATAATGATTGGTGGTTTAACAGCCGCAAATGTAGCACAAATTGCACAAACAAATTACACAGGAAGGCAATTAGGTGGTCGTGTTAGAAAAGGCGAGCCATATATTGTTGGTGAATCTGGTAGAGAAATGTTTGTACCAAATCAAGATGGAAATATAGTACCTAATCACGATATGAAACAGGGTGTTAATGTAAACTTTAATATTAATACAGTTGATGCTAGAGGGTTTAATGAATTATTAGTTAATAGTCGTGGTGTTATTGTCAATATGATTAATAGTGCTGTTAATGAAAAAGGAAGACAGGCAATTATATGAGTGGGGCATTACCGAGTGTTGATTTTACTGCTGTTAATATTTCAAGTCAGCAAAAAACTTTAGTATCAACTACTGATAGCGGAAAAACTTTTCGTAGGCAAATACAAGGTCAACGATGGCAGTTTAGTTGCGTATATAAACAACAACCTAGATTATCTTTTCAGTCCATAATGGCTTTTATAATTAAACAACGATCACAAAAAGAAAGTTTTACAATTACTTTTCCAAATTATTTAGATGCTAATGGTAATGAATCTGGAACAGTTTTAGTAAATGGTGTTCATGCAGTAGGCGATACAACTATTGCTATGGATGGTTTTCATGCTGACGGTACACATAGATTGCGTGCAGGAGATTTTATAAAATTTAATGGTCACTCAAAAGTTTATATGGTGGTTGAAGATGTTACTTCTAGCAGTAATGCGTCAACAGTTACTATAGAGCCACCTTTAAGAACAGCTTTAGCTAATGATGAAACAGTAACTTATGATGATGTACCTTTCACTGTGCAATTAACAAGTGATGTACAAGAGTTTCCGATGAGTAATGGTGATTCAGACGGAGAGCCACTACATAATTTTGAATTTGATGTTATTGAAAGTTTATAATGGCAAGAGGATTAGCAAGTGCTTTTAAAACTGAATTAGCAACAGGTAATATAAGTCCTGTTTTTTTAGTTCATTTAGGTTTTGCAACACCAGTTTATTTAACAAACGCATCTTTTCCTTTAACATCTAGTGTTAGTGGTAGTTCAATAACTTATACAGCTAGTGGTCATTTACGATCAATAACAGGTGTTAGTGAAACAAATTCTCCTACAAAAAACTCTTTAGCAGTTCAACTATCTGGAGTTGATCAAACATATACAGCAGTAATTTTAAATGAAAATATAATTGGAAAAGAAGTAAAAATTTATAGAGGATTATTAGATAGTTCTAATGCTTTAATATCAGACCCTTTTTTATTATTTTATGGAACAATAGATCAGTATAGAATTGTAGATACTACAGATACAGCAAATGTAACTTTAACAGTTACCTCACATTGGGCAACTTTTGATAAAGAATCTGGAAGAACAACATCAGATAATTCACAGCAAAGATTTTTTAGTGGTGATAAAGGTATGGAGTTTGCGGCTCTAAATGTTTTAGATTTAAAATGGGGGAAACCATAATGGCTAGTTGTAATTTTTATCAAGCAGAAAAAAAAGATAAAGACGAAATATTAGATTTATTACAAAAATTTAAAGATGATTTAATTGATTTAAATTATCCAGACATTGATAAAGATAAAGTAAGGAATTTTTTAAATGTAATTTTAAAAAGAGGTAAAGTTGTGTGTATTAAAAATTTAGATACTGATAAATTAATAGGTATTTGTATGTTTACTAAATCAACTTATTGGTGGAGTGTTCAAGAAACAATGATAATACATTTAATTTATATCATACCAGAATTTAGAAATTTTAAATTAATGAATCAATTATTAGAAAGTGTAAAACAAGTGTCAGATAATAATCCTATATTACTTTCTATTACTTCAAAACTAGAAGCAGATAAATTATTTGAAAAGTTAGGTTTTGAAAATATGGGTTCTAATTGGAGATTAAAATAAATGTGTGGTTGGAATCCTATAGATATA